>Ga0247843_1000235_pt1 | contig 133062 bp, 124 predicted proteins | sample LaCruzMarch2017__FD_192420 | JGI IMG/M metagenome (GOLD analysis project Ga0247843, IMG submission 192420) | Freshwater microbial communities from meromictic Lake La Cruz, Castile-La Mancha, Spain - LaCruzMarch2017_8m | ecosystem: Environmental > Aquatic > Freshwater > Lake | place: Spain...
TCTTGGTCCACTCGCCACTTGCGATGCGGCTGCACAACGCTAACTTGAATTCCCGCGAGTAAGTTCTAGGCATCTACTCCCTCCAAAAAGAGTAAAGCAGGTGTCCACAAAATGGGGCGCAGTCCAGACAGCCTTCGCGTTCGATCCCGGTTAGCCCGCAGGGCTGTAGCCGACGGCTCTGTGCCGTCGCTAAGCTCCGACTTCATGCCGCCGCCTCAAACAAGATGCCCAGCCAGAGAGGCTGGGGCTACACGCTTCGCGTAGGGTTGGAATTAGCCCGAAGGGCTGCAGCCGACGGCTCCGTGCCGCCGCCTCAAACAAGATGCCCAGCCAGAGAGGCTGGTGCCACACGCTTGGCGTAGGGTCTCGGTTAGCCCGCAGGGCTGCAGCCGACGGCTCCGTGCCGCCGCAAAAACGGCGAACCTGGGCCGGAAGGCCTCCAGCGAGCGCAAGAAAAAACCGTAAACTCCGGCAAGCCTTCCCGCCCCGCCAGCCCGTATTATAAGTAACGGTTCTGCGGGACACTCAACGAACCGAAAAACCTCATGTCGCTGCACTCAGACGGCTTAATTCAGCTTTTGGACGTCTTGCCGGGCGTCGTTCGAGCGAGGCTAGAGCGCTCGGGAGATCTGGATTCCCTCATCGAAGTTGTGTTGGACTACGGCCGGGCCGCCGAGGCCCGTTACCGGGATCGGGTTGAACGTTTCCACGAAATCGTGGTGACCGAGCTCGATCTGGAGCACGTCAGTCGCTCCATTGGAACGTTTGGAACCGACAATCGGGCGGGCATCGAACGCACCCTCCACCGAATTTCCGCCATCCGGAACCGCCACGGAAAGGTCATTGGCCTTACCTGCCGCGTGGGCCGCGCCCTCGAAGGAACCATCGACATGATCGATGATATCGTTCGAAGCGGCAAGTCCCTCCTGCTTCTCGGAAGGCCGGGCGTCGGAAAAACGACCAAGCTGCGAGAAGTCGCGCGGGTGCTGGCCGATGAAGTCGGCATGCGCGTGGTCATCGTGGACACTTCGAATGAGATTGCCGGCGACGGCGACGTTCCCCACCCGGGAATCGGCTACTCGCGCCGCATGCAGGTTCGCGAAAGCGCCGACCAACACAACGTGATGATTGAGGCGGTGGAAAACCACATGCCCGAGGTCATCGTGATCGACGAAATTGGTACCGAGATGGAAGCGGCCGCCAGCCGAACCATCGCCGAGCGCGGTGTGCAGCTTGTGGGAACCGCCCATGGCCAGACGCTGGAGAACCTGATGCTTAACCCGACCCTGGCCGATCTCATCGGCGGGATTCAGGCCGTCACCCTCAGCGACATGGAAGCCCAGCGCCGCGGAACCCAAAAGACCGTGCTGGAACGCAAGGCGCCACCGACGTTCGATGTCGTCATCGAACTGCTCGATTACGACCGATGCGCGGTTCACCACAACGTGCAAAAGACGGTCGATATGATCCTGCGCGGCATCGCGCCGCGACCCGAAATTCGGCTTCGAACCGGGACCGGGGTCGAGATCGTTCAGGACGAGGAAACCGCCGAACTCAATCACCCCGGATTCAACGAACGGTTTCCGTCGCTGGCAAGAAACGGCCAGCAACGCGAGCCGAACGCCCGTGAAGGTAGGCAAGGGAACCAAACGCCGCCGCGCACCGCTCCGACATTGCCCGTAGCCCCGCCCAAGCTACCGAGTTCTCAAGAAACGGAGGTGACGGACGAAAACCAGAATGGCTACGTTCGCATCTTTCCCTACGGGATCGCAAGGTCAAGGCTCGAAAGGGCAATCCGGGAAAAGAAAGCGCCGGCGGTGGTCACCGGCGACGTCAGCCAAGCGGACGCGGTGATGGCGATTCGGTCGACTTACCAAAGTCGGCCGAAGAAGATTCGCGATATCGCCGGACGGCCTTTGCCGACGGTGGTCGTGAAGTCGAACTCGTTCAACCAGATCGCGATGGCGCTGGACGATCTGCTTCGGGGAACCTCGGAGACGCCGGACATGCATGCCCGCGCCGCCGAGGAGATCGAGATGGCGGTCGAAGCCGTTTCGCAAACCGGGAAGGCGTTCGAGCTTTCGCCGGCCCCGGCACCTATCCGGAAGATCCAGCATCAAATGGCCGAAGCAAGGAAGCTGGCCAGCGAAAGCGTCGGCGAAGAGCCGAACCGCCGCATCCGGGTTTTGCCGGTTCGGCTTTGAGGTCCTAGGGCCCTTTGGGGCGTCGGTACACTTTGATGGTGCCGACGCTCTTTCTCCTTTTGGCCGTGCTTCCTTCCGGGGCCGTCCCCATGCGGCAAGCCGAGCCGAGTGTCATCGAAATCTCTCGCGGCACGCGCGGCGATTTTGAGGTTGCCGACACCACGCTCTCATCGAGCGAGCCGGACCGAAGCTTTGGCGGAGACCAGACCTTGGCGGGTGGACCCCAGAAGGCGATTCTGATTCGGTTTGGGGCCCTGCGACGGGCGGTAGCGGCGAATCAACCCATCTTGGAAGCTTCGCTTCGGCTTACTTTGGCGGGCGGCGGTCCGGCGAAATTGGCGTCGGTTTCGGTGGTTAAGGTGCCGTGGGGCGAGGGCCCGGCCAATAGCCTTCGAAGCTCGCTTGTCGGATTAGACAAAACGGGCAAAGCGGCGGCACCTTTGCTCGCCGCGACTTGGCGAGAGCGACGCGGCCAGCGTGCGCCATGGCAACGCGCTGGAGCCAGCGGAGCCGCCGACGCGGTAGTTCTTGCGAACGTGAAGTTCCAAGCCGACGCCGACACCTTGACGCTGACCGGGCTGGAAAAAGCCGTCGCCGAGATGCGAGATCGGCCGGAAGAGAACTACGGTTTTCTGCTTAATTTTGAGACTGCCGTCGAGTTCTCCAGCAGTGAAGCCTCGCGGGGCCGACCGGTGCTCGCGGTGAAAGTCGGCGGATCGGTGGCGTCGGCGGGAGCCGACCTCGCGGTTGAATCCATCGTCCGCACTGCGCCCGACACCATCACGGCGACGATCGTAAACATCGGCGATGCGCCAAGCTCGGCCTTTTCGACCGTCTGGTCGGTGGATGAGCGCGTGGGCTCGATACGCGACGGCGGCAAGTCTCTGCCGGCCGGCGGCTCGACCACGGTGACGTTGCAAGATTCGGGCACCACGCAGCCCGACGGTCGCCTGCATCCAATCACGCTTACGGTGACTCCGGAAGCGCCGGAAGCCAACCCAACCAACAACGCCGCGACCTATCAGGCCAGCGGGCAGACGTTGCCGGTCGCCCTTTCGCCCGAGTTTGCGGCGGCGGTCGCGGTTCGCCCGGCGAGTTGGCTCTCGAATCTGGCGAACGAGCTGAACGATTCCATCTTCCCGTACAGCCGCTTCTCGTTTTCGCCGGAAGGCACGATTGCGCGGGTGAACCTGGTCCCGGCGATGGGCGAAACCGGCCTTACCCTGGGTTTGCGGCCCGGTTTATCGCCGCGCGAGGCGGCGATTCGGCAGATTCTCACTGCAATGGGAGCTCCCGATTTCGCCGCCCAAAACATCGAGTTGAAGACGCCGGACGGGCGCATCTTGCCAACCGACGTCTTCTCGGGCCTCAGCGGATACGGGGATACGCGAAACGAATCGAACCTACCGGGATCGCTCGCCTTGCCGTACGCGCCGTTTTCGTCGCCGATCTTCGACGTGAACCCGCTGGTGCCAAGCGGTTTGTTGTCATCTTCCGACGTTGCCGCGCTTAACGCAAAGCTTGCCGGAACAACGCCGACCGTACCCAAAACCAGCTTGCTGCGAGTTCAAGATTTGGCCGGTCGGCCTATCGCCGCGCAGGAGCTTGGCTTCTATCCGGTGGTCGATGGCAAAGTAGCCGAGGAAGCCGCCTTCAAGGTTTCTTCCGGAACGACCGGTACCGTACTTATGCCCGGGCAGGACGCCACCGGACCGCTCTGGGCCGACGGCCGACCCACCACCTACGCCATCCGCGCGGTTCGGTTTGGCGTAACCGACTGGACAACGCTGAAAAAATGGCAACTGCTCGATGCGGCCCGTCGCGGCTCGGGAGCCGCCTTCTTCGAGCTTCGCTTCAACCTTCCGGGTGCGACGCTCGACAGCGCCGTGAACCTGGCCTCCGGCAAGCTGCCGAACGACCTCGCCGGAAGCCTACCGATCGAGCTACAAAAAGCAACCGACGGCAATCCGGCAACGGCGCTTAAGCTCGGCGGTGAGAAGAGCTGGGTCGAACTTGATTTGGGCAAAGACCGCACCCTCGGCGAAATCCGAATTGCGGCGGGCACAAGCTTCTGGGGCAAGTTCGACATCATTGGATATGGCACCGGTCAAACCGCTGCCGACGGCACGCTGCTGGCCCGCGAGATCGACTGGAATTGGACAAGTCGGCTCCGCAACGAAGGCGGGGCGGTTCCGTATCGCGGCTTCACCGCGCGGGTGCGCTATATTCGGTTGGTCAACCGAGGCTCAAAAACAGGCGAACTTGCCGAAATCGTCGCGATACCGGCCCTTCTTAACAACTAGCAAAAATTGGCCCGTTTCACTTCCATTTCTGGGGGAGAAGGGGCGTAACCTAGAGTGATGAAAGCGGTGGTGATGGCGGGGGGTGAAGGGTCGCGTCTGCGTCCCGTAACGTCCAACATTCCCAAGCCGATGGCCCCCATCTGCAACAAACCGCTGATGGAGCACATCCTGACGCTGCTCCGGCGGCACGGAATTCAGGACGTGCTGGCCACCGTTTGCTACCTGGCCGACGAGATCACGGGCTATTTTGACGACGGCTCAGACTTCGACGTACGTCTTAGCTATAGCGTCGAGAGCAATCCGCTCGGAACCGCTGGCGCAGTGAAAAAGGCCGAGGGGCAGCTACGCGAGGATACTTTCCTCATCATCTCCGGCGATGCTCTGACCGATTGCAACCTGACGGAGGCGGTGCGGTTCCACCGCGAGAAAGGCAGCGTTGCGACGTTGGTGCTTTGCCGCGTACCGAATCCGCTGGAGTTCGGCGTCGTGATTACGGATGAAGAGGGCCGCATCGAGCGATTCCTCGAAAAGCCGGCGTGGAGCGAGGTCTTCTCCGACACCGTGAACACTGGCATTTACATCCTGGAGCCGGAGGTTTTCGATACGATGCAACCGGGGCAGGTGTATGACTGGAGCAGCGATATCTTCCCAAAGCTCCTGGCCGACGGCCGCCCGATCTATGGCTATGTGATGGATGGCTATTGGGCCGACGTGGGCTCGTTGGAGCAATACCGGGAAGCCCACCACGATCTGCTGGCGCGCAAGATTGACCTGCCGGTGCCAGAAATTGGCGCGAACTGCACGATTGACGCCGGGGCCGAAATCATTGCCCCGGTGACAATGGGCCGCAACGTCCGGGTGAAGCGCGGCGCGCGGGTAGGGCCGTTCACGAGCATCGGCGATAACTGCGTCATCGAAGAAAACGCGGTCGTCGGTAGATCGGTCGTATGGGACTCGACCTACATTGGCCCCAGCGTGGGCGTGCATTCCGCGATCGTGTGCAATCGAGTCACGCTGAAGAAAGATTCCGTCATCAATGAGGATGCGGTCGTAGGCGATCGCTGCCTCGTGGACGTCGGCGCGACCGTGCGGCCCCGGGTGAAAATTTGGCCCGATAAGATCGTCGAGCGCGGCTCCACGGTGACGATGTCGCTGGTTTGGGGCAATAAGTGGCGCGGAAACCTCTTCCGCGAGCTTGGCGTAGCCGGGCTGTCGAACATCGAAATCACGCCGGACTTCGCCTGCCGGTTGGGCTCGGCGTTTGGTTCGTGCTTCTCGCCAGGCGTTCGTATCGTCACAAGCCGGGACAGCACGCGAAGCTCGCGAATGATCAAGCGGGCCCTGATTTCGTCGTTGCTCAGCGTCGGCTGCGACGTTTTGGATCTTCGGAGTTCGGCCCTGCCGATCACCCGGCACTTCATCAAGGCGAGTGGGGCCGCGGGAGCGATGAACGTTCGCAAGTTGCCGGGCAACACGCGCGTCACGCTCATCGAGATGTTCGACGAGCGCGGGGCCTACCTTGCGCGGAAACTTGAGCGTAAAATCGAGTCGGCCTTTTTCCGGGAGGACTTCAAGCGGACCGATCCGGATGATCTCGGCCAGATTCAGTTTGCTAGCCGCGCTATCGAGGCGTACCAGGAGGACTACTTCCGCGAGCTGGGCGAGGTCGACCGAACCCGCCGGATGCGCATCGTCTGTGACTACGGCTACTCGTCGCTGGCGTCCATTTTTCCCGCGATGCTGGAGCACCTTGGCGTGGAATCGATCGCGCTGAACAGCTTTAACGACGCCAAACTTGCTCCCCGAACTCAGCTGGAAGTTCAGCGCCACGTCGATAACCTGAAGCACATTGTCGGCACGCTCGGCTACGACATGGGCGTGCTATTCACGCAGGAGGGCGAGCGGCTGACCGTGATCGACGGGAGCGGGAACGAGCTTGAGGGCAATACCCTTTTGGCCGTGCTCGGGACCTTGCTGGCAGAAACCCGACCGGAGAGCAAAATCGCTCTCAGCGTGACCGCGCCGACCGCCCTTGAGGAGTTTTTGGTCCGTCACCGCGCCCAGGTGATTCGGACGAAGTCGGACGTGCGTTCGCTGATGTCGGCGTCGCTGGATCACGATATCGCATTGGCGGGCGACGAGATGGGCGGCTTCATTTTCCCCGCCATGCACCCCGGCTTCGACGCGCTGTTTTCGTTTGGCATGCTGGTGACGATGTTGCAGCGCACCGCGATTGACTTGGCGGATCTGACGGCCGAGTTGCCGGTATTTCGCGTGGCCCACGCGAACGTTCGGGTTCCGTTCGATCAGAAGGGAACCATCATGCGCCGCGTCGCGGAGGAAGCGAAGTCGAGTCGCCATGTGGAAATGCTGGATGGCATCAAGATCTTTGAGGACGGTGAGTGGGTGCTCATTCTGCCGGACGCCGTCGAGCCGCAGTTCCACCTTTACGCCGAATCGAACGACCCCAACGGCGCGCAGGCGGCGGTCGACCGATTCAGCCGCCGGATCGAAGCGATGGTGACGTGAGCGAGATGACGGACTTCACGAAGATGGGCCCGGCGATCGGGCATTTGGGGCGGCAGCTCGAAAACCTTCGGATTGCTCGAGACCGCGCTGAGTTGTCGGATCTGGATCGCGAGGCGATTCGGGAGTCCGTAATCCAACGGTTCGAAACAGCCTACGACGTGACCTGGAAGACGCTCCGCCGGGTGCTCAACGAGCAGTACGGCGTCCCTGAGCTGCCCAATAGTCCAAAGCCGATCCTGCGGATTGCGGGTGAGAACGGACTTCTGCCGGGATCGGTCGCCGAGTGGATTGCGTTGGCCGACGCCAGAACCGCGACGGCACACGACTATGACCTTGCCAAGGCCGAACAGACGGTTCTCGCCGCCCACGAGTTCCATCGCCTCGCCGAGCCTCTGATTGCGAAGTTGATCGGAGGGCCACAATCGTAGCGGTTTCCGACCGCGAGCAGCGCGAAATTGAAGAGATCCTGGCTCGACTCGCGCCCGGCACAACCACTTGGGCGTACGGCTCTCGGGTCACCGGCCGCGCACGACCGACTTCGGACTTGGATCTGGTTGTAGAAGGAGCATCTCCGGCCGTTATCGGTGCGCTTCGCGAGGCGTTCGAGGAAAGCAGCCTACCGTTCCGGGTCGACGTTTTCGCGTGGGAGTCTCTACCGCCAGATCATAAAAGCGTTATCCGGGTCTCGCGTTGCCTGCTTTTTGGTGCTGTACAAGCCGGCGATGATGACGGAAGCGGCCCAGACGAAGCTCCCGCCGTGTAGCGGGTTTGACGAATTTGGGAGGTAGATCAAAGTGCCAACGGCGAGCACACCGGGCAGCCATCGGAAGATGTTCCGAACCGGGACCTGCCGAAATCCGCAAATCCAGAGGTAAACGACCAGCGGATTGGGAACCCACATGAGAACCGGCAGCCCACCGACGATCAGCATGGGGCCGACGATGAGGCAGAGGTATCCCGGTGCGATCATCACATCCGGCCCGACAAATGTGTAGCTAATCGCGGGGAGCACGCACGCCGCCGCATAGAGAGCGACAGAAGCTAGCATTCCCCAAGTCCGGGGCGTTGGCATGGAGAACACGACACTGCTAGGGTAAGACATTCGGGCCGCTTTCACTAGGCATTTTGGACGACCTCATATTTCATAACAGCAAAAGCCTCTCCCTTTCGCTTGCGAGAGGGAGAGGTTGCGGACAGCCCACAAAATAACTCTCCACCCCTGCCCATCCTCTCGAAAATCGAAAGGCGGCGACCGTAGCATTTTTCCCCATCACTCACGTCCATTTGGATACCGAAAGTGCCGCATGAAGTCCCGTTCGCGAGGAGTAAGTTCCTTAGGTGTGCAACTGATTCCCGCAAGGGCGATGGACGCTACCCAGAGGTACCCGCCAGGCAGTAGCCTCGCCCACGGCTGAATGATGATCACGGCCGCCAAGGCAGCGCTACCTGCAATCCACGAAATGTTCCGGTTCGTAGGCGTTTCCAAAAGCCCCTGAACCCATAGGAACCAAACGAACGGATTCACCAGCCATGCAAGCACTGGGGTCAGAAGCGGATAGCCGTACAGTCCGAGGTACAGGCACTCATAGCCTCGCACAACGCTCTGGTCAATTCGGTAGGATCGCAGAGCCATCGCCGGAATGGCGCAGGCCACCCCGTACAGCGCCATCGAGCCGAAAACCCCCAGCCGTCGTAGCAACTCCGGCGACATCTTCACCCGTTTAGGCTACTATCTTTTCAGCGACCCAGTCTCCGTGTCAAACGCACAAGCCGTCCACCCGAGTTCAGCAGCAAGTCTCCCTGAGCGTTGATGGCTGTGCCATAAACATTCCGAAGCAAGAGCTTGTCGCCGGTGGTTCCACTACCGTCCCCGCGGCCAGCAACAGTCTTCACCGAGCCATTCAAGATTCGCCGAACCACGGTGCCGTCGCCGATGTAGACGGCACCCGACGCATCCGTAGCAATAGAATTTATATTGTTGAAAGTAGCGTCAAGGGCATTCGTGCTGTCCGCGCCGCCGAAAGCTCCGCTTCCTGCCAGGGTCGACACCACGTTCGTCAGCGTGTCCAGCACCCGAACGCGGTTGTTGCTTCGGTCGGCAATATACACCTTTCCGGAGGGCGAGTACGCTGCGCCAACGCAGTTGCCAAATCTTGCGCTGAAGGGTGACCCATCCGCGTAACCGCCGACGCCGGTTCCCGAGACCGTGTCTACCGACCAGGAGGTCGATAGCTCCCGCGGCCCGCCAATGTACCGAAGGAAACGAATACGGGCACCGGTGAACTCGGTCATGTATAGGTTGTCGTTACTTGGCCCGCAAAGTGCAACCGGCCCGCGGAAGCGCGCAATATCGCCGGTGCCGTTAACGTCGCCTGGGCCACTGGCCGTACCGGCAATCGTCGTCACGTTCCAGTTCCCTGGTTCCTTTGCATTGGCGCCTTCGTAATAGAGCCCCAACCGGCGAACCGTGTGGAACGACTCATCGGCCACGATGATCTCTGTTCCGGCAGGATTCACGGAGATCGCACTTGGGTAGCCAAACCTCGCGCTGATTCCACTACCGTCAGTCGATCCAGCAAATCCGACCTTGCCCGCAATGAGAGTCACCGTCCCGTCCGGGTCGATGCGTCGGATTACGCGGGCCACGCCGTCTGAAGCGTAGATCACGCCCTGCTTGTCAAACGCGAAGTACGTCGTTGTGGAGTCGAAAGCTACGGTCTCGAGCCGACCGGTATAGGCGGAGGTTGAGGTGGCACGGGAGAGGAACTGCCCGACCACGTTCGGTGATCCGGGACCAGCCGAAGCATTCAGGACCGCTTCCAGAGGCGCATAGACGCTCGTGGGTGCCTCGACGGTTACGGTGAATCGAAACGCCGGAACCTCGGAGGGAATCGTGAACTGCCACTCGCCGATCTCGGCGGTTGCGCCGGGCTCAATCCGCTGGGCGACGTCAATGTAGGGCCGTTGCAAACCGTTCAGGTCGGCAAAGCCGGTTGGGTTCACCAAGGTGGCCTCGCCGGTTCCGCTTCCGTCGGGCGTTCCAAAGTCAAACGATCCTTCGCTCGCGATGCGTCGAATGCCGTTCGCACCGCCGTCTGCCAAAAGGATTCGGTTCGTTCGGTCGGTGGCAAGGGCGCGAATATCGCCAAAGAATGCCGTGGCTCCATTGCCATCTACCCATCCGCTGTTACCTTGGCCGGCAAGTACAGCGACCGTCCAGTTAACGCTTTGCGCGGGCGCCGAGTTGTTCTTGAGCGAGATGCGCTTCAGCTGGTTGTTGCCACTATCGCCAACGATGAAGACGTCACCGACGGCAGCAATCGAAGTAGGCAGGTTGAAGCGCGCGACGTCGCCGTCGCCAACCACATTGCCGGAAACGCCGCCGAACACTGCGGAGCGGGATGTACCGGCATTAAAGATTCGAACGCGATGCAAGGACCGCTCAACCACGCCGATGCTCTTATTCGACGAAATGGCGAGGGCCTGGCCATCAACGACCCCGGTGACCCGGGTGGTTACATTTCCGGCGACCATGTTGCCGGCCAAGAAAGTGTAGGCAATCGACTTCACCAAGTTGTTTCCGGTGTCGGTCACCCAAATAAGGCCGGCGCTCGTATCGGCGAATGAGCCGCTCGGGTTGAGGAACCGGGCCGCCGCCGCCGCTCCAAGCACGTTTCCACTGGTGTTATCCAGCCCGGCCCAGGTGTTCACCTGGCCACTGTCGATGGCGATCAGCTTGATGCTGTGAAGGCTCGAGCAGGGCGCAATCAGGTACTCCTTGCCGCTCGCCGGGTCACGAGCGTAGGCGAGGCTCGTCGCGGGAACTGCCGTCGCGACGGTGGAAACATTCCCGTCCAAGAGTCGACGAATGCGATTGTCGGTTCCGTTGAAGTAGATCGAACCATCGTTGCCGCTGGCGACCGCAGAAGGCACCGATAGCATCGCGGAACCCACCGGCCCGTCTGCGTAACCGCCTGGGCCACCATCGCGAATCGGGCTGGTTACCGTTGCCAACGCGCGCAGATCCGAAGAGTAGCCAAGCGATGGCCCCATGACGCCGAACTGAACGCGGATCGGCCGGGCGCCACCGATGGCTTCCGTCAAATTGTTCTTGAGCTGAACCTTGAGCGACCGGCGACCAACTTCGCCGCCCTCGCTCAGGAGCGTGGAGGTCGTGAAGGTGACCGATCCGCCACCAAGCACGGCGCGACCGGCGGCCGGCTCCAGCGAAGCGACCGTCACTTTTCCGGTTTTAACATCAACTTCGAACGCCGCCGTCCCTTGCTCTACCGGACCGACGACGGTTACCGGAACTGCCGGGCTGCTACCACCACCCGAGCCGCCACATCCGAAAAGACCGACCGAGACGGCCGCGAAGACGGGGAGCAACGACCTGCCGAGCGGGCGGCGCAGAAAAAACATGCCCTATTATGGGCTCCGCCACCCCAAAAGAGCAAAGCGGTTTACAGAAGTCGCGCCGTCTTCACCAAGCGGTCGAACTTGGCGAGCAAGTCCTTCTCGTTCTTTGCATCCGGAATCTTCACCGAAAGGGCGAGGATCGAGTCCTTTTCGTCCTTCAGGATGACGTAGCGCGAGATGGCAAAGCCCTTCTCATCAACGACATTAAAGCTGGCGGCTTCGTAACCCTGCTTCGTCTTGCTCAGCTTGTAAGGGGTTGCCTTCGACCCAACCGGGCTGCCTCGCTTGATAAAGAAAAGCGACGTTTGGTAGAGACGGTCCCAGCCTTGCTTGCCGCCGCCGGGCGCCGTCATGGCGGTCATTTCGCCTTTCTTCGCGACAGGAGCCTTCATCTCGCGCTGACCGAACGACGTCTCCTCGCCGATCTCCCATCCCTTCGGCACTTCCAAGGAATAGGATGCGGTTTCGACCCGGACGAAGCCGTCCTTCAGGTCGGTGACTTTGGCGTCTTGAAACATGATAACGGCGGCGAGGAAGGACAACATAGCCGTGACTACGCAGCCAACGCGAGAATCATTTCTCGGGTCGGAAGAAAACCCACGGTTGCGAAGGAATATCTCTCAGCATCGCCGGGCGGTTCGCGCCGAACTTGCGCTCGCTGCCGTCCGAGACGCCCATTCTTGCCCAAAAGCTCATCTTCCCGGCCAGATCGGCGGTGACCACTTTTGAATTGATCGCCCCGCTGAGCGGGCCCTTTCCGCACAGAACGCCCCCGCTCGCTACGTTCTTTTTCAGCACCTCGTCGTAGGTATCTGCCAAGAAGGCTTTCGCCTTCTCATCGGTAACCTGGCCGTCGTTCTCCCTCAGAAGGGTCTTCCAACGGGCGCGACGCCGCTCGCATCCGTTCGCCAAATCGCCCGAATCCCAGCCGCCGGGGATCTCCTCTGCGATCAGCTTTGGGTTCTCGGGAAAGTTCGAACCCACAAACGAACCATCGGTGGCGGTGGCGAAGATCACGTTCTTCAGGCCCAGCTCTAGCTTGCCGATCTCGTTGGTCTTCGTGTCGGCGAGCAACCAAGTGTTGGCGTAGCCGCCATTGTTGCCCTTCTTCATGATGGCGGCGAACTCATCCAGCGAGTTTGCGTATTGCGTCGCCTTCCGCATCCGCATGAACTCCGGGATCCCTTTCGTATCGAATCCGGCAAAGCCCGAAATGGTCGTCTCGGTGATCAAGATGCCGGCGGAGTTGATGGCAAAATCGCTGCCGCTGTGGATGAATCCGGCCAGCGCGTCCATCACAAACCGGTTCCCCTTGGCCGGCGTAACGTCGAGGATGAAATTGAACCGCTGGCCCATCCGGTAATCCCACCACAGGTTGTGGCCCATCACGACTTTGCCGTCTTTGGTGGCACTGCCGGTAGAGACGAACGCGCTGCAGGCTTCCTTGTTGCTCGCCTTATTCTGAAGCGAAGGAATGTAGTAGCCCTCGGTCTCGATATAACTGTTGAAGGCGAGAACGTCCCAGGTGTCGGCCTTGAACCCGGCCAGAGTCAGCCCTTCCGCCTGACCGGCAAGCTCTTCTTGATACTCTTTGTCGATCTTGTCCCAGTAGATTGCCTTGGAGGTATCGCGGAACCAGCTCCAGTCCTTGCCGGTGTTCTCCTTCAGCGAGAGTTTCAGCGCGGCATGGGCGTCTTGGATTTCGACCTTTGCAAGGCGACCGTACTCCTTACCAATGTGGCGCGGACTTCCCGCGAGCTTGAGGTAGACCCAACCGGCTTCCTCCCGCCGCGTACCGGGCAAGTCGGCAACCGTCGCCGCCTGGGCAACGGCAAGGCAGAAGAGAGGGGCAAAGATTCCGGCCACGTTGAATCTTATCCCGGATCTGACGAAAGTAGATTCTTCCTTAACGGCCCTGCGTCGCCCAACGATCGGAAACCTTAATCGCGTCTGCCTTGCCAAAACGCAAGGGGAGTTGTATAGTTCGGATAAGTCGTGTGATGCGTTCGCATCGCGAAGGCTGGTTTACAAAATGATTAGAGTCCACCGCATCCGAAAGGCCTTTACGCTCATCGAGCTTCTGGTCGTCATCGCAATCATCGCCATTTTGGCCGCGATCCTCTTCCCAGTTTTTGCGCAGGCGAAGGAAGCCGCGAAGAAGACTCAAGACCTCAGCAACAACAAGCAGATTCTTCTTGGATCGCAGATGTACATGGGCGACAACGATGACGTCTATCCCATGCTTCGAAACGGCCGAACTTTCTGGACCTCCAACGTCACCAGCCCGCAGATCAATAGCGGCCACATCATGGTGAACCCGTACATCAAGAACAAGCAGATGTGGCGCTCGCCCAACGACACGATGGGTCGGTGCGACGCTAACGCAACCGGTTACTCGACGAGCGAGAACCATGCCACCGGCGGCGTTGTTAGCTACGTCTTCACCTACCATAGCGAGGCGCGCCCCTACGCTTTCGGCCTTTCGGGCTGGGATAGCACCGGTGCATCCGGCGCCGCTTCTAGCTCCGCCGCATCGCCTTCGCGATCCGGAACCGCCGTCGGAAACGTCGGCTCGACCATCTACCTCATCCCCAGCTACGTTTCGTGGACGTACTGGAACGGTCTGATGCAGCACCGGAACGACCAGCGAGAGTACGCCTTCGCTCCGGGAACCCCGGGCGTTGCCGGTCATGCTCTTTGGCCGAGGGTGAACTCGATCCCGGGCGTATGGTGCAACACCCAAGACGGGATCTCCCTGGGCAACTACGGCGGAAACACGAACTTCGGGTTCGCCGACGGCCACAGCAAGTCGATGAATCGAAACAGCATCATGGATGCACGATGGGCATCGGCTCCGGCCGACGCGATCGCCAATAACGCGAAAAATCTCATTCACTGGGACGATCGCTACAAGAACTGATGAACGAGAACACCAAGAAAGCCGCGCTGATCGTGCTCATCGTGATCGCCGTGCTCGTTGCCGCCTACAGTGCGTACAACATGAGCCAGGGCGACAAGATGATCATCGATAACGTGACGAAAATGCCGGAAGGGCACAAGTCCGAAAAGGAACTTGCGCTCGAAGAAGAGGCTAAGTCGGGGGCCAAGGCTCCGGTCGAGGAGAAAGACCTCGGCGGCGATCTCGGCGGCGGCGGAAAAAACTAGGGTTCTTTCCAAGTGCGTGGCGCGGTGGCTCTGCCACTACTTTTGGAAGGCGGCTCTGTCGCCTTCCTTTTTTTCTGCCGACTTTGGATGCCGCCGCTTTAAGAGGCAGCGGAGCCGCCGGTCTCAAAAAATCGGCCAAGGAAGCCATACTTGTACGTCCGGCAATGTCGCCCGGTCTGGAAGAAATTCATGCGAGTTTTGGTTACGGGCGGATCGGGAAAGTTGGGCATGTACGTGCTCCGCGAGTTGTTAGACGCTGGGCACGAGGTCATTAACCTAGACCGCAACCGGCCGGGACACCATCGCGGCGAAAAGATGTGGACTCGGACGTACATCGCCGATCTACAAAACGCGGGGGACGTACTGGACGTCTTGATGCAGGTTCGACCGGAAGGGGTCGTTCATCTGGCAGCGAATCCCGCACCCCATGTTGTCGCCCGGCATCGCCAGTTTCTAGACAACGCCGGCGGGTGCCAGCTCGTTTTCCAGGGCGCGGCCGACGTCGGAGTGAAGCGTATCGTCTATGCCAGTTCGGAGCAGGCTAATGGCTGGTCATCGGCAGAGGAATGTCCGCCGGCGATTCCTTTCAACGAGACCCACATGCGCACGCCGATTGGCACTTACGCGCTTACAAAGCTCCTTGGCGAACAAATCCTAGAATCGGTGACGGCTTCGACGCCGGGCCTCTCTTCTGCGAGTCTGCGCATCAACGCGGTTTGGCGCGAAGACGATATCGAGTGGTGGCTGAAACACATGCATCGTTGGCCCGGCCTTCATGCCAACCTTTGGGCATACTGCGAGGCCGCCGACACTGCCCGCGCGTTTCGCCTTGCTTTGGAGGCCGATATTCCTGGCCACCACGCCTACATGGTCGCCTCGGCAGACTCCGCCGTTCAGCTCCCGACGCGCGAAGCCGTGGCCAAGTTCTTCGGTCCGGGGATCGCAGTCGCGGATGATTTGGCCGAGTTTGGCTCCACCGTTGACTGCAGCCTGGTGTATAAAGAGCTAGGCTGGAAATCTTCCTACTCCTGGCGAAACCACGCCGAGGGTGCCAGCGTTGATTAACCCGTGAACGCAATTAAGACGGGAATCCTGATGGTCGTTATCGGCGTGGTCGCAGTGGCGATCGGCAGGTACTTCTTCGGGACGATGGGTGCCATTTTTGGCCTTCTCATCGCGCTAGGATTCCAGGGTTTTTCGCTGTTTGCTGGGCATAAAATTGCGCTTTCGATGGCGCGCGCGCGCCCGCTACTGTCGGGGGAGATGCCCTGGTACCAGCAGGCCGCCGAGCAACTGTCGCGGAAAGCCGGCATTCCCACGCCGGACCTCTACCTTTCGCCCGACCCACAGCCGAACGCTTTTGCCGCCGGCCGAAGCCCCAGCGTGGCGGTGGTTTGCGTCAATCAGGGATTGGTAGACCAGATGCCGCGCGACCAGGTGATCGCCGTCTTGGCGCACGAAATCGGCCACATCAAGAACCGCGACATCCTGACGATGACGGTGACCGCCGGCATGGTGACCTTCATCAGCTTTCTGGCGAACATCGCCTGGTTCATCCCTCGCGGCGACAACGAGGACCGGAACCCGTTCGTCGACTTGCTGATGATGATTCTTGCCCCCATCTGCGCGACAATCATCCAACTGGCCATTTCGCGAACTCGCGAGTTTTCTGCCGACCGAACTGCCGCCGAATTGATGGGTGATGCAAGGCCGATGATGGGCGCACTGGCTTCGCTGGAGCGAGGAACGACGGTAACGCCAAGCTATACCGCTCAAGGGTCGACGGCGCACATGTACATTGCCAGCCCTTTCCGGGGAGGCGGCATCATGAAGTTGTTCAGCACGCACCCGCCCATCGAAGACCGGATCGCTGCTCTCCGCAAGACCGCCTAATCGGCGGCTTGCGCGAACAGGTGAGATCCGGCAAGTCCGTATGACACCCACAGTTCACATGGAGCGTCCATTAGGCAGGGACGCAAGAAATGAAGACTGGTTACCCCCTCGGAGCCTTGCTTGTTGCGTTCGCGGGACCGGTGGGATGTCGGCCAGCCGCGCCGGTAATCAAGGACAACACTCCTCATCCGCCGATGATCGTCGTGCCGCATGCCGAGAGACTGATCGGTGAGGCGACCGACCGAAACATCGTTCGCGTTGAGATTGAGGTGGCAGGGTTAGACTACGTGTGTTCAGACCCCGCGAAAATCGAGCTTTTCGTATTCCAGAACATTTCCACACAGAGGGCGGCGTCGAAAACCCGAGACGCTACGGCGAGATTCACGTTCAAAAGAGCGCCATCCGGGGCTGTGCCGACCTCGATTCCGATCCGGACCGAAGTCGTCCGGAATGCCAACTTTGGCTTTGTTTTGAAGAGTCGGTGACCCGACCTAGGCCGGGGCGGCGAAGAGTTCTGCCGGCACCATGAACGGAGTCTCGGATTCCGGGAGAGGCAACTCGTCCCCGGGGGCGTATTGCGACTCCCGGTAGTACAGCTGAGCGGGGTCCGGCGTGAAACGGCGAATCAGGCGGGCCGCAAGGTCCACCAGCCAGACTTCCGGAATTCCGGCCGCGAAGTAGCGCGGCATCTTCAACCGCCGATCTTGAAGGGCGGTCGTGTCGGCGACCTCGATGACCAGCAGAAGTTCCGGCGGGGTCGGGTGGTGGTCGCGGAAAGCTGATTCCCCGCCACGCGCGATCACCAGGTCCGGCTCCGGCTCGGAGTCATCGCTCAACGCGATCGGTAACTGACACCGAACCGCAACATCGAGCGCGAGCACCCGCGCCAAAGCACGATTCAACAGCGAAACGGCGAACGCGTGCGGGCTATTCTGCGGCATTTTTGGCACCAATTCTCCGCCGAGGAGATAGACGTTATCCGGAATCTCACCGAGCTCGTAGCGTCGCCGATACTCGGCTCGGTCGAGCTTTTGGGTGGGAGCTACCGCAGCCATAAGGACATTCTACGCTGAAGAAGCCGAGAGCCGACCTAGGCCGGGGCGGCGAACAGATCGGCCGGAACCACGAAGGTGGCCTCGGATTCCGGGAGAGGTAGCTCATCGCCAGGGGCGTGTTGCGACTCCCGGTAGTAAAGCTGAGCGGGGTCCGGCGTAAAACGGCGGATGATGCGGGCGGCAAGGTCCACCAGCCAGACTTCCGGAATTCCGGCCGCGAAGTATCGCGGCATCTTCAACCGCCGATCTTGAAGGGCGGTTGTGCCGGCAACCTCGATCACCAGCAGAAGCTCCGCCGGCGTTGGGTGATGGTCGCGAAAGGCAAGATTCGGCAAGCGGCCAATCGCGATGTCAGGCTCGGGTTCCGAGTCGTCGCTCAGCCCAATCGGGCACTGCGTCCGGACGGCCTTATTGCCGAGATAAACGAGCGTTAGAGCCTCGGACAACAGCGAAACGGCGAACGCGTGCGGGCTATTCTGCGGCATTTTTGGCACCAATTCTCCGCCGAGGAGATAGACGTTATCCGGAATCTCGCCGAGCTCGTACCGTCGCCGATACTCGGCTCGGTCGAGCTTTTGGGTGGGAGCTACCGCAGCCATAGAGATATTCTACGCCGAGGTAGCCCCAATCACCTAACGTCCGGTCTGGATGATGTCCGCCACCGCATAGCTGCGCCGGATGTCTTGCAGGAGGACCTTGGCCCGTGCCCCGATGTGCTCTTGACCTTCAATGAGCTCCACGAAGAAGCCCGAGTCGGTCCAACCGACCGCCTTCTGAACGCTCTCGAACGCCGAACGCCGAACGTTTGCCTCCAAGACCTGCGCCCGTCGGAAGCCCATAAAGCGTCGGTCGTACTCTTCGATGGTCCCCGACTGAATGTCGTACTCCTCGTACTCCATGTCGAAGTTCGCGCGAATGTAGATTCCGCGCCGCATCTCGTGCTCAAGCTGCTCGACGTTTTCGCCGTCCAGCCCGATGAGGGCCTCGACGACCGCCGGATGGCACTCGACAAGGAACGCGTTACCGGCCTCGCTCATCTTGCGCCACATGTCGCGCTCAATCCACAGGCTGACCGTGTCCTTGCTGGCAATGCGGCCAACTCCGGCGCACATCGGGCAGATCTCCGTGATCTCTTGGGTCACCGATTCGCCGGTTCGCTTGCGCGTGAGCTCAACCAAACCAAGCGAGGAGATTCGTCCCACGCGGGTGCGAGCGCGGTCACGGGTCAAACCGTTCGTGAAGTGGTCAAGAATGCGCTTCCGGTCATTCTCATCCTCCATATCGATGAAGTCGCAAACGATGATGCCGCCCATGTCGCGCAACCGCAACTGCCGAAGGATCTCGTCGGCGGCTTCGAAGTTGCTCTGGAGGATCGTTGCGCTAAGCGAAGTAGAGCCGACGTGCTTGCCGGTGTTCACGTCGATCGCGGTCAAGGCCTCCATCTCATCCACCACCAGATATCCGCCGGACTTTAGCGGAACCTTGTGCTGCATGATTCGGTCGAGCTCTTTCTCGACCCCGTAGTGGTCGAAGATTGGCGCTTCCTTGTCAAACAGCGTGATCTTGTCGCGCAGGCTCGGGGCGACGATGTTGGCCACGAGGTGGACCTTCTCGTACTCGTCCGGATCATCGATGACCATCTTGTGGATGTTCTCGCCGAACATATCACGCACCGTACGGAACAACAAGGATTGATCCTTGTGCACGCAGGCTGGGGCGCGCTGGCCCTTTGCGTTCTTCAGGACGTCTTGCCACAGGGTCACCAGGTAGGCGACGTCGGCGTACAGTTCAGCTTCCGTGCGGCCTTCGCACTCGGTCCGCAAGATGAGGCCGAAGCCTTCCGGCCGGATCCGGTCGCCGACCTTCTTCAGGCGGTCGCGCTCGGCACGGTCTTCCAGCTTTCGTGAAACGCCCATGCTGCTCGCCTCGGGCATCAGAACCACGTAGCGGCCCGGAAGCGCGATGCGCGTGCTGACGCGGGCACCCTTGGTGCCTCGTGGGCCCTTGGTGACCTGCACCATAATCTGCTGACCAGGCTCCAGGAGGTCGCGAATCTTGCGGCGTCGAAGCTCGCTTCGACGCATCGATGCCGGGCTACCGTCGTTGCCGCCGTCATCCGGAAGGATGTCGGCAATACTGAGGTAAGCGTTGCGCTCCAGGCCGATATCGACGAAGGCGGCTTCCATGCCCGGAAGCACGTTTTGCACGATGCCTTTAAATATCGATCCGACCACGCGCTCCTCGCGCTCCACTCGATACTCGGTCAGTTTTCCGTCTTCGAGGAGGGCGATTCGCGTTTCGCGGTTGGAAACGTTGACGATAATTTCTTTCGTAACTCCGCCGGATGCACCGCGCGGTTCATTAAAATCGTTCTTCGGGCGAGACGTTCGACGTCCCTGCCCCATGCGTTGTCTTGCCATGTAGGGTCTCAAGCCTTAAGGCGCGAGTTTACCGGGACCGGTATTCTTCCACCGTGCCCGTATTCGAATTTCGCTGCCAGGAGTGCAAAACAAAATTTTCCACCCTTATGGGAATGGTAGCGCAACCGGGCGACTCGACGTGTCCCAAATGCCGCAGCGAGAACACGACGAAGCTGGTGAGCCGGTTTGCACGTGTCCGAAACGAGGACGATCGCATCGACGAATTGGCCGACCGCTTGGAAACCATGGCCGAGCCGGAATCGCCGCACGAGATGCGAGGGCTGGTTCGCGAACTGGGCAAAGCAATGGATGAGGACGTCGCGGACGAGTTGGAAGAGCTCTTTGAAGCCGACATGCACGGCGAAAGCGATGAAGAAGCATAAGTCGCCCGGCGAGCTCACCGTGATCTGCGGCAGCATGTTCGCCGGAAAGAGCGAAGAACTGATTCGATTGGCACGGCGTGCGCTGTACGCGAAGCGACGGGTTCAGGTGTTTAAGCCGTCCGTCGACGACCGCTACGACCGCGAGATGGTGGTGACGCACATGGGCGTTTCCCACATCGCGGTGCCGGTTCGCAACGTCGCCGATCTACGCGTTGCCGTCGATCCCGCCGCGGAAGTCGTGCTCATCGAGGAGGTTCAGTTTTTCGATGACTCGATCACGGAGCTATGCGTGCGGCTGGCAAACGACGGCGTCCAGGTGATTTGCGCGGGCCTAGACCAAGATTTTCGCGGGAAACCGTTCGGGCCGATGCCGAATTTGCTCGCGGTCGCCGATGTGGTCATCAAGCTGCGGGCCATCTGCATGAAATGCGGCGCGCCGGCCAGCCACACCCAGCGCATCATCGACGGTCGCCCCGCACACAAAAACGACCCGATTGTGCTGATTGGCGCAACCGAGTCGTATGAGGCGCGGTGCCGGAATTGCTTCCGGCTCCGAGGTTAATTACTCGCTACGGTTAAGCTCGAACGTAGCGTTAGCCGGGCCAGGTGCGCCGGGGAACGGCGTGTTCTTGTAGGCACCAACGAACTTGACCATGGTCCAGTCTGCCTTGTTCAGGAAGAACGAACCTTCGAGGGTGGCCGGGTCGCTGCCGGTTTCCTTGAAGTTGACGCTGATCTTGAGAACGTCGAAAGCTCCGATCTTCTCTTCGCCCTCGACCTTGTACGTCGCGGATGCAGCGACGGCTCCAGTCTTCTCGTCGGCCTTGATCTCCTTGGACCAAGTGTCGCCAACGTTGACGGCCTTTGCCGGCTGCACGAACTCGTTCATGTTCGAGATTCGTCGTGCGTTCGGATTCTCTGCGCCCGGGCCACGGGTCTCCAGAAGTTCGCCAAGCGCGTTGTAGACGCTGACGTCGGCACCCTGGTCGGGAACCGGCATTTCTTGGCCGCCAAAGGTGACCTTGCTGTCACTCTGCGACGACTCGATGGTGTACTTGCCGTCGGCTTCTACCTTGAGCGTCTTCTCGATGACGTTACCGGTGACGGTGACGGAAGTTCCGCTGAGGTCGAGTTCTGCCTTCAGCTTGTACTTAATGACCTCGCCTTCTTTCGGCGTTCGCTTGATGGTGAATTCCATCGCGCCAAATGCCATTGCGCCGAGAGCGAGGAGAGCGGCCGCAACGCCGAGCAATCGTGTTTGAGTTTTCATCGTTTACCTAAAAAGGAATACGCTGAGATTGTAGCGGGGAACCACGGTCGTCGTAGGATTTTCTGCCTACTGCGGGCGATGTTTCTTGAAATCCCTGGCGTGGTACACCTGTCCAACTGATGGCACCGCGCATGACTCTCTTCTTCGACTGTGCGGAGACCCTCGTCGAGACGCGTTGGGACATGGTGCGATTTACGCGAGAGATCGCCCAGGCAGTCGGGCTAAATCTTACCGATGCCGGCCTGTACGAGCTCGGAAAGATGCAACAGGCAGAGGAGCCGGACTTCCTGCGCGTGAACCAAACCCGCGATGCCGCCCTCGGCGACGAATGGTGGCTCGAGTTCACCCGGCGATGGCTAAAGGAGATCGGAGAGCCTCCAGAGCTAGCCGAAGCGATTTCAGCGGAATCTTACCGACGGCTTTACGGCCCAGACCAGACCCAGTTCCGGCTGTACCCCGACGTGGTTCCGGCGCTGGACCGGCTAAAAGCCGACGGCTTCAAAATGTGTATCGTATCGAATTGGGACTTCGGGCTCCATCGCGTCGTCGACCGCCTCGGCATCGCGCACTACTTCGACCACATTCTGGCCAGCCTGGTCGAAGGCGTCGAGAAGCCTGACCCAGGACTCTTTCACATCGCGTTGCAGCGGGCCAATGTCTCGGCCTACGAAGTCATCCACATCGGGGACAACCCGGTTGATGACATTCAAGGCGCGCACGCCGCCGGGATTTCCGCACTGTTCCTCGACCGAACCGGCAATTCCGACCCGGATAGCTCCATCTCGTCCCTTGATCTGCTCCCGCACGCGCTAGCCCGAGCCGTATCTCCCCTGAAACCGTGAACCAGCTTTCGGATTACGATTACCATCTGCCCGAGCACCTGATCGCCCAGACTCCGCTTGAGGACCGGGCTGCTTCGCGCCTCTTGCACCTGGACCGTTTCTCCGGGGCCGTCGTGCATCGCCAGTTCCGGGACGTACCAAGTCTGTTCCGCGGAGGTGACCTCCTGGTGGCCAACGAAACGCGCGTTACGGCACTCCGGCTCTTCGGCAAGCGCGCCGAAACCGAAGGCCGCATCGAAGCTTTGCTGTTGCGCCCAGAAGGTCCTTTTGCTTTCGAAGCAATGGTGCGACCCGCCAAGCGCCTTCGCCTCGGCGAAAGGGTTGAATTCGAACAGGATCTCACCGCAACCGTCACCGAAGTTCGCAACGACGGAATCCGTCAGTTGACCTTCGACCCGACGGACGACCTCTGGGAACGGCTTCAGCGGGCTGGCGAAACGCCGCTTCCCCCCTACATTCATGCGGCCCTCGCCTCGCCCGAGCGCTACCAGACCGTTTACGCATCCGGCGATCCCGGCCAGAATGGAAGCGCCGCCGCCCCGACGGCCGGGCTGCATTTCACGCCGGAAATCTTGGAAGAGATGAGGAAAAAGGGCATTCAAATCGCGATGGTCAGGCTCGACGTCGGAATCGACACCTTTCGCCCCGTTACCGCTGAATCGCTCGATGATCACCAAATGCACGGCGAGGTAGCGCGAATTCCGGAAGAAACGGCCGAGGCGATTTCCGCCTGCAAAGGCCGAATCATTGCCGTGGGAACAACCACCGTTCGCACGCTCGAATCGTTTGCCGAAGGGAAAGGCCGGGTGCGTAGCGGAGAAACTAGGACGAGTTTATTCATCCGTCCTGGCTACGAGTTTCAGGTCATCGACGGGATGTTTACGAACTTCCACCTGCCCCGCACCACGATGCTCGCCATGATCTCCGCCTTAGCCGGGCATGAATCCGTGTTCGCGGCTTACGAAAGTGCGATCAAGGAACAATACCGATTCCTGAGTTTCGTTGATAGCATGCTCATTCTTTAGCGAGTTCGTACCTTCTACCTTCGGTTCCAGCCCAGGGTCGCCCACCGGAAAGCGATGATCCGTGCCGTCCGTCGTGTAGAATCCAACGTATTACACGTAATGGGAAACCTTTGAAGAAGACCGACTTTGATCCCCTAGCCTACATCGAGAACGCTTTCCTCGATAATCAACCGGAAGCGGAAGAACAATCCGCTGCCCTGCCCGAGTTAGGCGAATATCTTGATGCCAACGGTGAGAAATCGAAGCCACGTAAGTTTGAAAAGACGGAGATGCGTGCGCCGCGGCCAAGACGCAAGGGTGTAGCAAGTTCTCCATCCCCGATAGATCCCGCATTGCGGGCCGTTTGGGAGAACCTGCCCAAAAACGTCGCTTTTCTTTTCGAATTTTTCGATGACGAAGTCACCAGCCACTACTACCGTGGCGACTTTGCCGAGACGCGACAAGAGCTGATGCAGCGTCTGCTGGACCCCGAAATCACTTTGGAAGAGGCAAGTCGGCTACTGGGCGTTTGCCCCGCAACCGTGCGACGCTACACGAACAAAAACTGGTTAAAGCATCATCGCACCGCCGGAGGCCAGCGCCGGTTCCGCCTGAGCGACGTCGTGAACTTTGTAAACGAGCACGGCCGTTTTCCAAAAGACTAACGAGCGCGTAAGCTAGGGTGGATGCCGGAACCTTCGCTGCCGCCGTTGCGAATCGCGATCTTTTCCGACAGCGCGTTTCCCATCCTAAACGGTGTCAGCGTGAGCGTTGACACCCTCATCAACGAGCTGCGTAACCAGGGACACAGCGTCCACCTGTACGCCACTTCGTTCCCCGGCAATCGAGACACGGACCCGAATACGTTTCGCTTTCCCTCTATGGAATTTCCCTTTTGGCGGGGCTACCCATTGCTCATCCCGCCGGTCTATCCCATGCTTGCTCGCTTTCGAAAGCACACCTACGACATCATCCACACCCACACGCCGTTCCTCGTGGGAATGGTTGGGTTGCGCTGGGCCGAGTCGCACGAGATCCCGATCGTCTCGACCTACCACACGCTCTACGATCGGTACGCGCACTACGTCAAGATGCTTCCGCGCCGCTACGTTCGGTTTCGCATCGCCAAGCACACCAACTTTTATTACAACCGTGTGAACCATGTCATCACTCCGACCGACATTTCGAAGAAGTGGCTTCTTCGGCACTCGGTCACCTCGGAAGTCACCATCATTCCCACCGGCAGCCCACGTCCCCCGAGCTTGAACCGCCACACGATTCGCGCCGAACTCGGGATTCCCCCGGAGCAGCGCATCCTGCTCTATGTCGGCCGACTCGCGCGGGAGAAGAGCCTCGAAGTGCTTATCGAGGCGGCCAGCATGGCGATGAAACAGGATCCTGCCGTTCAACTTTGGATGGTCGGAGACGGGCCGTACCGGCCTGAATGCCTGGAACTGATTCGGGAGTTGGGGATCGGCGACCGCACCCGGCTGATCGGCTTTGTGCCGCGTGCCGAAGTGGACCGGTACTATTCGGCGGCTGATCTCTTCTTGTTCACCAGCATCTCAGAGACGCAGGGGCTGGTGGTGCAAGAGGCCATGCAGCTAGGTCTTCCGGCGGTGGTTGCTTCCGGCGGAGGGGCCGGCGAGGCCGTCCGGCACTTGGAGAACGGAATGTTGGTTAAGAATGACGTGCAAGAATTGGCCGAAGCTGTCCATACCGTGCTCTCCGACCCGGAACAATATGCGCGCCTTTCGGCAAACGCCCGCCTAACCGGCCTGGCCGCCGGAGTCGGGCCGATGGCTTCGGCCGTGACTTCGGTCTATCGTGGCGTCGTGGCATCTTACGCAGCCGACCTGGCGGGGAATCGATGACTTCCGCCGCTGTCGCCCGGGGTACGGCCCCAAAGCCCGCTAGCGCCAGTCCTTTCCAAACAAAAGGTGCCCGGGATGCGGGAATTCTGTTGCTCTTCATGACCGTCGTGCGGGTGTTGATCCCGTTTGTGCCGGTTCCGATGCAGTTCGCCGGGGTCGCGAACATCTTCGCGACCTTTGTTTTCATGATCTGCCCGGTCGTGGCACTTGTTCGGGCCGCCGAGCCGGTATGGAGTCGGGCTTACGCCTGGGCGTTCCTTCTTGGTGGCGTGGCTATTCAAGTTGGCCTCACCTTTGCCGCAGACCAACTGAAAGCGGGTGCCGCAAGTGTCGTGCTGTCGGCGCTTGCCCAGGCCGGCTTGATGTTCTGGTGCTTTGGGGTCGGCGCACTCCTAAGCTCGATCTTAAGCGATAAAAACCTTCTGGTTCCGCTGGCCATCTTTTTGGCCGTTTTCGACATCTGGCTCGTCTTTTCGCCAGATGGCTTCGTGAACCAGGCACAGCGATCCGGTTCGCAGGTGTTGGCGACCGTGGCATACACGTTGCCGAAAGTCGAGTCGGCGGTGGCCACCGTAAGGACCGCCCAGGCAACGGCGCAAGCCTATGTTGGCCCCGCTGATCTGCTTTTCCTCTCGATGTTCTTCACCGCGCTCTCACGCTTTGGGATGCGACTCGCGCAGACCGCAAGGGTGATGGCTCCGGTGTTGCTCGGCTACCTTGTCATCGTTTTAGCCTTTCCCACCGTGTCGATCGGGCCGATCAGCCTTGGGGCTCTGCCCGCCCTCGTGCCTATTGGAATCGTGGTGCTCATCGTGAATTGGCCCGAGTTTCGCCTTACGGCGGACGAAAAGCGGAGTTCGCTAGTTCTGCTGATTCTTGCGGTTGGCCTGCTGCTTTGGCGCTTCAGCGTGAACGCGCAAGCGCCGCCGACTGCGCCTTCGAGGCCACCGAGCGCCCAAGAACGGCCAGGACCTCCGTCGACGCCTGCGCCAAGCGATCCAGGTCTACCGAAGTCGGCAGTCCCTGCCGATCCAAAAAGTACACCAGGTCCTCGGTAGCGAGGTTCCCCGCCGCGCCGGGTGCAAACGGACAGCCGCCAAGCCCAGCCGCGCTGGCATCAAAACCGGCCCAATCACCCGCTTCCAGGCAGGCCGCCACGTTGGCGATCGCCGTGCCGTTCGTATCGTGAAAGTGCCAAAAAATTTGATCCGGCTGGCCGCCAAAGCTCGCCTTGAGTTCGCGAATAAGGGCCCTCACTTCGTTTGGCGTCGCGACGCCGATCGTATCCCCCAGTGAGATTTCGGTGCATCCGAGTTCAATCAGCTGATTGGCGACTTCGACGACTTTACCGGGATTTATTTCGCCTTCAAACGGACATTCGAACGCCGTGCTGACATAACCTCGAACTCGCTTTAGCCCCGGCGACCGGGTGAATTCGGCGAAGTGGGTCAGGCTTTCCGCGATGGTGGCGTTGATGTTGCGCTGAACGAAGGTCTCGCTGGCGGCGGTGAAAACGGCGATCTCCTCCACACCGACCGCTTGCGCCCGAGCCCAACCACGCGCGTTTGGCACCAGCGCCAGGAAGCGAGGACCCTTCGGAAGCTGCGGCCAAAGCGAATCGGCGTCGGCCATTTGCGGAACCCGCGTTGGCGAAACGAAGCTGGCGACTTCCAATTCGGTGAGCCCGGCCGCAATCAGATTTTCGATGAAGCGAAGCTTCACCTCGGTCGGAACCGGCACCGCCTCGTTCTGAAGTCCATCGCGAAGGCCAACTTCGACGATTCTCATCCTGGTTCGACTATCGCTAACGTCGCGCCTTCTGCCACGGCTTCTCCTACACTCACCGGCAACTTGGTCACCTTCCCGGCAAACGGAGCCTCAAACGGCATCTGGGTCTTCATCGCTTCCAGCACGACCACGACAAACCCGGCCTCGACCGAATCGCCCACGGTCGCGTGCACCGCGACGACGGTGCCGGGCATCGGCGCGGTGAGCTCCCCGCTCTTTGCCGAAGCCGCCTGGCGGCGGGCACTTGCCCGCTCGCGAACCTCGTACGTGTGGCCCCGGTACGAGATGAGAACATCATCTCCCAATCGAAGCACCGCCGCCGAGTGCGTTCCGGAATCGCTACGAACCTGCCACAAAGGTCCGTCTTGCGCGAGCGTCGCAGATGAGGCTTCGAGTTCCGTTTCGACTCCGTTGACCCAAAGCTTCATGCCGACCTCCGATTCGCGCGATAGGCGCGCGCGGCGTCGACAAACGCCGCGAAAAGCCGCTGGGTGGCCTCATCCTCCGGAGTTCGTTCGGGGTGCCACTGGACGGCAACGAGCCACGGGCGATCGGTCGCTTCAATGGCTTCGATCGTGCCATCTGGATGGGTCGCGACGACCTTCAACTCCGCGCCAGGCACATCTACGGACTGATGGTGGTAGCTCTTGCCCCGGACGTGCGGCTGGCCAACAATCGTGCCAAACAGGCTGTCGGGTGCCACTTCCGCCTCCTGGAGTTCTCCCGAGCCGTGCTGCTCTCCCCCTACGCGATCCGGGGTGTGTTGCTCCAGGGTTCCGCCCCGAAGCACGTTGAGCACCTGGCATCCGTAGCAGATGCCGAGGATTGGGGCGGCCGCCGGAAAAGCCGCGAAAAGCTTCTGCTCCATCGCGAACCGAGCCGGCACTTGAAGCTCATTCTTTTCGTGGTTGTCCTGGCCGTAGTTGGCTGCATCCAAATCTAAGCCACCCGGGATGAGCCACCCGTCGATGATTTCCGACACGACCACGGGGTCGGTATCTGGCGTTACCAAAATAGGGATTCCTCCGGCCGCTGCCACCCGCTGGGCGTAATTCGCGTTCAGGCGGTAGATCATTCCGCCGGTCCGCGGATCGGTGGAATGTCGAGGATCGACCGTGATCCCGATGATGGGGCCGGCTTCTGTCATGGGGCTGGAATCCAGGAGTCGACGTCTTCGGCGGCGGCTTTGATGGAATTCAAGAACTCGGCCGCCCCGACTCCGTTGAGCACGCGGTGATCGAACGTAAGGGCGAGGTTGGCGAATCGGGCCGCTTTCAGGCCATCCGCCAGTGGGTCGAGGGCAATATAGACCTCACCGATGAAAAGGGTCGCCACCATCGGCGGGACCACGACGGGGGTCGCATCGCGTAGGCCAAAGCCTTGCATGTTCGTGAGAGAGATCGTCACCTTTTCGTTGACCTGGTCCACGCCGGTTCGTGCTTGTTCGATGCGCTCTCGCGTTCGCGCGGCGAAAGTCGGCCAGTCTAGCTTGTTCGCCGACTCAACGACCGCCAGCACGAGTTCATCTTCGGGTAGCGCAACCGCAATCCCTAGACTCGCGGCATCAAACGTCCGCAGCGTCGCGTCGCCAACCAGTGTGCTTCGGAAATTAGGGTGGGTTTCGAGCGCCTGCGCAACGAGATAGGCAAACATCGTGAAGAGGCTGGGTTGAAAATCGACGCGGCTCGCCTTGTATTCAGCGCGTCGAGCTTCGAGCGCCTCCCACCGGCAAGCTACCGACATCGTTCCGGGGACCACGATCTGGTTTCCGCGAACAAGCCGCGAAGCGAGGAGTCGCTGCTTGCTGGAAAGTGGGCGGTCCGAGTACGTCGGCTGGGTCGCGGAGGCATTGCGATAGGCGTCCACGTCCGAAGGCAGCATCTTTGAACCGGCGAACGGAATGTGGTTCAGCTCGTCGTCGGTGATGCCGAGATCCTTCGCGTAGGCCTTGGTTTTGGGCGGAATGAGCGCGTTGCGCGAGCCGACTGTGGTCGCGGCGGCTTCCACGGTTTCGGCTTCCGGTGCCGGTTCTGCGGGGTTTTCCGGTTCGGCGGCGACGTCCGCACCTACCTCGACGCGGGCGACTTCCGCGCCGATCGGCAGAATGTCATCCGGCTGCGCGAGCCACTCGATCAGGACGCCTTCGGTCGGCGACTCGACATCCATAACGGCCTTGTCCGTCTCCATTTGATAAATGGGTTCGTCGCGACGGATCTTGTCGCCGGGCTGCTTAAGCACCGCGACGAGCCTTGCTTCTTGAAGCCCTTCACCAATTTGCGGAATTCGAACGGATACGACTGCCATTTGCTCACTCGCGGCCACCGGCATGCGGTCGGGCCGAATGAATCCATTTTGCCACAGGCCGGAAATTTGGTTGGCTTCGACGCCAATATCCTGGTTGTCGATTTGGATTCTCGCGCGGTGGTTGGCAGGAACCTGTTCGAGGTTAGATTCTCACCCCTGATTCGCCGCTCCGGGTACCATACAGCGTTCCCCGCGCGAAGCTTCCCTCTCGCAGGCGATCAAACCCAACAAAAGAGAAATTTCCGTGGCAAAACGCATAACGCATAACATCAAGTTGAACATTCCCGCCGGTAAGGGAACGCCGGCCCCTCCCGTTGGTCCCGCGCTTGGTCAAGCCGGTATCAACATGATGGAGTTCCTCAAGAAGTTCAACGAGCAAACCGCTCCCCAACTTGGCTTCGTGATGCCGGTTGAGATCACCGTGTTCGAGGATCGCTCCTACACGTTCAAGATCAAGCAGCCGCTGACGACCGACCTCATCAAGCGCGCCGCCGGGATCACTACCGGTGCCGCCAACGCCAAAACCGACAAGGCTGGCGTTCTCACCCGAGAAAAGCTTCGCGACGTTGCAAAGCTAAAGATGCTGGACCTCAACACGACCGACGAAGAAATGGCAATGAACATCGTTGCCGGATCCGCTCGGTCGATGGGCGTCCGCATCGAAGACTGATAGGCCAATCGGCTACCGGACGTAACCCGACCGGTAGCCAACCGTCCCTAACATGGCTTGAGCACCTCATGAATCTGCGAAATATTCGAAATCGAAGTCTGTGGATCGCCTTGTTAGCCGTCACGGCTGCCATGGCAAATGCTCAAACGGCAGCTAACGCCAGCGGAGCCACCGCCGAGCTTGGGGCCGATGCCGGTGCGCAGTCCGCCGCCGATTTCATCAAAGCCTATGCGCAGACCGATGGGGCATTTCTTGCCGCCGGATTGGTGAAGGCAACCTACAACGCCGACGACTTGTCGACGATCCTTCAGTACCCAACCGACAGTCTTGTCGTGGTCTCGCTGACCGGAGCGCAACTCCGCCAGGCGTTCGAGCGCTCGGTGTCGCTTTTCCCGCAGCCTAATTCCAGTTTTCTCCAGCTCTCCGGCTTCGAGGTCACGTTCAGCAAGTCGGCATCGGCCAACTCGCGCATCACCTCGATCACGACCAACGGCGCGAAGATCGTTGATTCCAAAACTTACACGGTCGCCATGCCTTCCAGCCTCGGCCGAGGTGGCCTTGGGTTCTTCAAGATCTGGGACCGAAACAAGATCACCAAAACCTTTGAGGGCGTGACCCTCGAAGACGTTTTGAAGGGCAAGAAGTTTGCCGATACCCCGGCCCGATGGATCGCTGGGTCGTGAAACTCGGCGTAGCCGTCGCAATAGCGGCTGCCATTGCGACGGCCGTCGCCGTCGGCAGCTACCAGGCACCGACCCAGAAGGTCCCGCCCGCCTCAACCCAAGCCACAAAGTTTGCTTTTGATCAAGACCGGGCCTTCGGCTACCTCATCACTCAAGTGAACTTTGGAACGCGGGTGCCCGGATCGCCTACCGCCGCCAAGTGCCGCGAATGGATCATCGAGACCGCCGCCCCGTTCGCCGATTCGGTGCAGAAGCAGCCGTTCAGCCACGTCTGGTCGCAAACCGGAAAGTCCGTTCCGATGGTGAACATCATCGCGGAGCAGAACTGGAAGAACGCGAAAGTCCGCGTGGTGCTGATGGCTCACTGGGACACACGACCAACCGCCGACATGGAATCGGACCCGGACAAGCAAGTGCAGCCGATTCTGGGGGCCAACGACGGTGCTAGCGGAGTGGCCGTATTGCTGGAACTGATGCGCGTGCTGAAGGACGTCAATCCGGACCTTGGAATTCAGTACGTGTTCGTAGACGGCGAAGACCTAGGCCCGGGAATCGACGAAATGTTCCTCGGCGCGGTGCGCTACTCCAGCCGACTTCCGTCTCCGCGCCCCGATTACGGCATTCTGCTCGACATGATCGGTGACAAAGACCTCACCGTCCCGATGGAGGCGAACAGCATGGACTTCGCCCCGGACCTCATGCGTGCCCTCTACGCCCATGCCGCCAAGATCGGTCTCCAAAAGACCTTTCCGGCCACGCCCGGCCCCCGGATTTCAGACGACCATCTGGCCGTGAACGCCGCCGGAGTCCCGATGATCGACCTCATCGACTTCACGTATCCAAGCTGGCACACGCTGGAAGACACGCCGGACAAGTGCTCCGCCGAGTCGCTCGGTAAAGTAGGCAAGCTGCTGGAAAGCTGGTTCAAGAAGAAACCGCTGTTCGGCGAGAAAAGCTAAAGCGCACCGCCAATCGGGCGTTCCCGAACGTAGAAGTAGCAATGATCACCCCGTACGACTGGCAAGAGGGCATTGGGAACCGAGCTTCCTACATTGAGGGCAAGCTAGCGCACGGCGCACCGGTCCTGATCGCCAGCACCCCGTCCGGAATTTTGGCCTACACCCGCCGCCGCCAGGGGCGAAAAATTTTCGAAATCTACGACCGGTTGATCTTCACCGCGATCGGCCAGCAATCCGACATCGACACGATCCGCACCGCTGCGCTTGAGTTCGCCAGCCGCGAAGGCTACAACCGAAGCGAGGCCGACGTGAACATCCAGCGCGTCGTGAATGCCGTTAGCGGACCACTGAAGCGTGCGTTCGGCGAGTTCGGTTCGGCGCCGTTCGTGATGCGTGCCGTCTTTAGCGAGAGCGGCGAAACCCCGGAAGACGACCGCCATTATCTGATCGACTACGATGGCGACTACGTTTCTACCAAACACATCTCGGTGCTCGCCGGTTCGCTTGAGTTCTCGAACCAAGCGACGGAAAAGCTCACCGCGCTCGAGACCGTGGATCTTGCCGCGCTGCAAGCGATTTACAATGAACTGACCGGGGATGAGCCGTGGGCCGACCTCGAAGAGGAAGCCGTCCTGTTCGAACGAAGCTCGGAACGGGAGAACCGATTCCGCCACCTGCTGGGAGGCGAGCCGGTATGAGGGCAACGCGGTGCCCCTAGAAACCGCGAGCCCGACCTTCGCGGATGCCGCCAAGATTCACGCCCTCTCCCAGCGCGAACGGCAACTGCTTAAGCTGGCCGCCGAAGGCCTGACAGACCAGGGCATTGCCCACCGGCTCGGGATCAGTCTGGCGACAATCAGCACGTACTGGGTTCGAATTCGTGGCAAGCTCGGCCAGTTCAACCGGACGGAGCTCGTAGCCCACTACCTGCGCGATCTCGCCGCGCGCGACGTCATCGAGCTTCGCGAGCAAAACCGACAACTTCTGGCGAGCCTCTCCGTTCAAGTCGAGACCGCCGATGCCCTCCGCGCAAGCCTCAGCCTGTTTTACGGCCTTGTCGAAGCCGCGCCGGACGCGATCCTGGTCGTGAATTCCGACGGCGTGGTGGAACTCGCGAACCTGGCCGCCGCCGAACTGTTTGGCTACACCGAGGAAGAGCTGACCGGGCAAACGCTGGAAGACCTCAGCCTGGAATCGATACGGGTCCTGGCGGCGGGAGATGCTCCCCTTCAGCGGCGGATGAGCGAAAACATCACCGCACTTGCCCGCCGAAAGGACGGTTCCAATTTTCACGCCGCCATCGCGCTCAGCAGCACCCTTACGACCGACGGCGTCCTCCTCACCTGCATCATTCGAGAGAACTAATGGCGGCAAGTGGCATACAATTTCCCATGCGTTTCCTGATCGCGCCGTTGCTTCTCTTACCGGTCCTTGCCGCCGCCCAAGTCACCCCGAACAAGCTGTACAACGGAACAAAGCGACCGTTCGCCGTCAAGGTTTCGGCTCCGTACGGCAGCGCAAAGGTAACGCTCCAGATCCTTGCCCCGGTCACCGGAAAAGTGATCGAAGAAGCCGAGACGAAGCCCGGCAGACAGGACCTTTCGAAGCTATTCCCTAAGCTCTGGGAGAACGCCAAACCGACCGTGGTCTACCTGCAGGCGACCGCTGACGGCCGGAAAGTCGGCCCGGCAGTTGTCCTGCAGCCGATGACGAATCCCACGATTTCTCGTCTTGCGGCGGACGGAAAAACGGTCGAGTTCGTCCCGGATGAAGACCAGGCGTTTGCGGGCTACCGCGCCTATGTGGACCAGCACCTCATCTTGGACACCTCTGAGGGTGTGATGGAGTTTCGTATGCGGCCGGACTGCGCCCCGAACACCGCCTTCCAGATTCGCGAATTCACCAAGGGCGGACTCTACGAGAACACGATCTTTCACCGAGTCGTGGCCAAGCGCGCCGACGGCAGTCCGTTCGTGATTCAGGGCGGCGACCCGGCGGGAACCGGAAACGGCGGCCCAGGGTTTGCTTACCCGCTGGAGAAGTCAGCTCTGCCGCACGACTTCGGCGTGATTTCCATCGCTCGTAGCACGGACCCGAACACCAACGGCTGCCAGTTGTTTGTCGCCCTCAGCCGGGAAGGCACCAAGCACCTCGACAGCCGATACGCCTCGTTTGGCGAGCTCTTACGCGGCAAAGAAGCCGTCCTGAAGATCGCCGCCGTACCGGTCGGGAAAGAGGATCGTCCGAACGATCCGCCCAAGATTTTCCGCGCTCGGTTGGTCAACGCTCCGCCTTACGGCACCGGCCCGGTCCCGCAGAAGCGCGGCTAGCCACGCTAGCCGCCCGCTACGTCACAATGTTAAGAATCGCGCAATGAAGGTTCCCTTTTACGATATCAAGGCCCAATACACCGAGCTCGCTGCCGAAACCGACGCGGTGGTTCACGCCGTCATTTCCGGCGGAGCCTACGTCATGGGTCCTAACCACAACGCCCTAGAAACCGAAATCGCTGCCCGCCAGGGATGCAAACACGGCATCGCGGTGAACTCGGGCACCGACGCGTTGCGCATCCTCATGGATGCGGTCGGAATCGGGCAGGGCGACGAGGTCATCACGACCGCCTTCACGTTTGTGGCCAGCGCGGAAACGATCGTGCAAACCGGTGCCCGCCCGGTTTTCGTCGACATTGACCCGATCACCTTCCAAATCGACCCGGCGAAGATTGAAGCCGCGATCACGCCGCGCACGAAGGCGATCCTGCCCATCCACCTTTTCGGTCAGATGTGCGACATGACCGCGGTCAAGGCCATCGCCGACCGGCACGAGATTCTGGTGCTGGAAGATGCCGCCCAGGCAATTGACTCCACCCAACATGGTGTTCCCGCCGGATCCATCGGCATCGGGGCCGGATTCAGTTTTTACGTCACGAAGAACCTAGGTGCGGCCGGCGACGCCGGACTGATCGTAACGAACGACGATGAGCTCGCTCAGCGGTGCCGCTCGATTCGGGTTCACGGGATGGGCCGCGAGCGGTACTACTACGACCATATCGGCTACACCTCGCGCATGGACGAGGTTCAGGCGGCGGTCCTCCGCGTCAAGCTCACGAAGCTAACCGAGTGGAATGCGCGACGGGCCGCCTTTGCGGCGACGTACTTCCAGGAACTGGGCGAATCGGACCTCCGACTCCCGGCAACCCTCGCCGGCAACCACCACACGTGGCATCAGTTCACGGTGGCAACGCCCGAGCGCGACGCCCTTCAGGCGCATTTGCGGGCAAATGAAGTCGACTCGATGATCTACTATCCGGTGCCGCTGCACTTCCACGAGCCGTATGCGCGCTTCGCGGACGGACGAGGATCGTTGCCGATCACGGAGCAAGTAAGCCGAGAGGTACTCAGCCTGCCGATCCACCCGCACCTCTCGTCCGAGCAGGTTCAGTTCGCGGCGTCGGCCGTTCGCGAGTTCACGTCAAGCCGAATCCACGCCGCTTCTTAAGCGGTGAGGTTCGGCAGTTCGCCGCCGAAAACCCAATACATGGCGGCCATGCGAACGAAGATTCCGTTCTCAATCTGGGCCGTGATCGCGCTGCGCTCGCCGTCGGCGGCGATATCGTCAACCTCAATGCCCCGATTTAGCGGGCCCGGGTGCATCACCAAGCAATCGTCCGCCGCGTACTGAAGCGTTTCCTCGTTCACCTGATACATCGACGCATACTCGCCGACAGAGCTTAGCAGGCCCTCCTTCATCCGCTCGCGCTGCAAACGAAGGCACATGATGACGTCCGCGCCTTCAATTCCCATCGGCAGATTGAAGAAAACCTTTCCGGGCAGCATCGACGTGATGGGCGGAATCAACGTTCTTGGTCCCACAAAGCGAACCTCGGCCCCAAGTTTGCTGAGGAGCCAAGCATTGCTCCGTGCGACACGGCTGTGCTCGACGTCACCGATGATTGCCACCACTTGACCGGCGATGCTTCCCTTGCGTTCTAAGATCGTGAGCGCGTCGCCAAGGGCCTGGGTCGGATGCTCGTGCATCCCGTCTCCTGCGTTCAGGACCGGCCCGCCGAAGTGCCGCGCGGCAAGCGAAGGAGCGCCACTCATCTTGTGCCGCATGACCAGTCCGTCGAGTCGCTCATACCGAAGCGTCAAGATAGTGTCCTTGAGGGTTTCGCCCTTGTTCAGCGAGGACGCTCCCGAAGCAAAGTTCACCGACTTGAGGCCGAGGTAGTGGGCCGCCTGCTCGAAACTCACCCGAGTTCGGGTGGAGTTCTCGAAAAACAGCATGCCAACGGTCTTGTTTCCAACCGACGGGACTTCCTTCCCGGACACCACGCGCTGCTTGAAGTCCGCCGCGAGCGCCAATAGCGCCTCGATCTGCCCGGCCTCAAGTTGTCGAATTCCCAAAAGGTGTCGTTGCATCGTCGTTTCTCGCATCGGGGCTACTCGACGGCGGCGCGCTCCAGCACCACCGCGTCCTCTCCATCATATTCGTTCACTTTCACCACGATGTGATCGGCACGTTCGGTCTGAAATTTTCGGCCCAGAAAGTTGGGTTCAATCGGCAGCTCGCGATGCCCGCGATCCACCAGAACCGCAAGCTGAACCCGCCGCGGGCGGCCGCTCTGCATCAGCGCATCCAGCGCGGCACGGGCGGTTCGGGCGGTGAAGATGACCTCGTCGACGAGGATCACGCTCTTGCCCGTGATTTGAAATGGGATTTCGGTGCCGTCTTCCGCGCCGGGCTTGCCGTCGTCGCGAAATCGTCGAACGTCGATTCGGCCGCACGGAATCGTGGTGCCCTCGATTTGGGTCATCAAAAATGCGAGTCGCTTGGCGATGGGCCAGCCGCGGCGAAGGACGCCGACCACGACGAGGTCTTCGGCCCCGCTGTTTGCTTCCAGTATTTCGTGAGCCATGCGACCGAGGGCGCGCCGCATGTCTCCGGAATCCATCAGTACGGCGGACATGTCCCAATATTATGCCCGCAGTAGCCTAGGCCGAGGCTGCCGCGTCGTCGGTCCAGCCTTTCAGCGGCAACGCGAGCGGGAATCCGGCCCGCAGATCCTCCTGCGCCGTGTCGCTGCTTCCCCGAACGAATCGCCGCTCAAACAGGAGATAAAACCCGTAGCAGCCGGCCAAGACTAACGGCAACATCGCCAAGAGAAAGCCCAGCTTCTGGTCTGGAGAATCGAAGCCCCCTGGTCGAATCGAATAGCCGACCTGCAGAAGCGGATGATGCATCAAGTACAGGCTGTACGAAAACAAACCCAAGCGGTAAAGCGGAGCCGAGGCAAGCAACGAGATCAGCGGCCGGGTCAGCCATCCGTCCGGCCGCACGGTGAGGGTGTACAGCAGCGACGCGCCGAACGCGCCAAACAGAATATCGCGCACCGGCAGAGGAGCCGAGACCGCGCTACCGACCCCAAAAACGGCAAGCCCGATGAGCGTCAGCGTTCCGCCAAGCGCCGGACGCACGCCGATGCTTACCGACGGCCGGTAAGCCAGCGCCGCCGCCACCATCCCCATCGAGAACAGGAGCAGATACCAGGGGTACAGCTTGTTCGCGCCCGGAACGGCGAAAAAGATAAGCGCAACCACGGACGCGTTGGCCAGAAGAAAAAGCCATCTGCCTCCCCGACGCAGCAAGAGGACCAGGAGCGGGAACAGGACGTAAAGCTGCGCCTCAATGGCGATGCTCCACAACACGCCGTTGATGCGATACATCCAGTCGACGTTGAAGTTGTGCACCAGGAAGACGTGGGTCCAAAAGGCAGCCGGCGTCACCGGGACGTAAAGCTCGAACGGCATGCCCACCTGGCGGTCGGTGATCCCCCAACACACCAGCAGGGACAGGAACAGCGTCACATAGTAGGGCGGAAGGATCCGGCGGGCGCGCCGGGCAAAGAACCGGGTCGGATGCGGAAGGTCCCCCGCGTTACCCACGTACAGCGATAGCTGCAAACAAAAGCCCGAGACCAGGATGAACATGGCTACGGCAAGGTGCCCAAAGGCAAACGGCATCAGGAGCGACTGCATCCAGGCCGGAGCCGCCGACGGCTTCCCGGTGAGGCCGCTCGGGTCTGCGAGCGTGCCCAAATGGCCTAGAGTCACGTAGAGGGCTAGGAGGCCCCGAATGCCCTCCAGAAACGGGAGGCGCTCCGAGGTGGGTAGTCCGCCGCCACCGCGCATCTCACGATGATAGCCGCCAACGGCGAAACCCTGCCCGCAGCGCGACGTCATAGAGAGTTATGAAGCGAATCCTTCCGGCATCAGTTTTGGTTGCGATGCTTGCCCAGATTTCGGCAGCCCAGTTCTATCCCGGAGTTGCCTCCGACCCGAACAAGATCAACTGGCAGTTGCTGACCAGCGGCGTAAAGTCTCGCATCAAAACCGCCGGAATCACTGAGATTACGACCGGCGGCGACTTCGAGCGGTACTGGGCTCGACTCACCGGTCAGGATGTGCGCACCGCGCCGAAGGGCGTTGACTGGGTTCGGAACAAGGTTTTGGCGATCACGCTTGGCGAGCGGGAGACCGGCGGCTTTTCCGTTTTCGTTCGGTCGATCGAGCGTGGGAGCGGCAACGCGACCGTCGTCACCGCAACCGAAAAAACCCCGATGCCCGGCCAATATGTGGCGAAAGGAGCGACCGCGCCGTTTATCCTGGTGCGCGTCGACCGACATCCTGGCAACTTCGTGCTGAACTGGTCGCAGCCGGTCGAGAACGGAAACGTGCTGTTCCCGCCCAATTACGGAGGCGGATACAACAACGGATACGATTACGGCAACAACGACGGCAATCCGCCTTCGCTGCTGGATGACGGCGCGGAGGAGATTTGGTGGCGCGGCTTGGACCAAGGTTCGAACTGCCGGGTGCAGGGCCAGTCATTCACCGTGGTCGAAAACGCCGACCAGATGCGAAAGGTTTACACCAAGCTTTTTGGCCGCTTCACTCCGCAAAACGAGTCGTACGCCGACCGACTGAACTGGCAAAAAGAGAAGCTCGTCGTGGTCACGCTGGGTCAGCGGTCGTCGGGTGGATACGGCATCAACGTTCGCGGCGTCTTTACGAACCCGAACGGCCGGACCGTGGTGAAGGCGAACGAAACCACGCCAAAACGCGGCCAGTTACGGACTATGGAAATGTCGAGTCCGTACGTGATTTTGCGGGTTGACGCACGGGCGACCCAGATCCAATTGGACCTGGGTCTGCCCCGCTAGAACCCGTGGGTTCGCTTACTGACCGCGTGCCGGCGGCTTCGGAAGCTTGAAGGCCTTGCCGAGCATTGCCTTGAACGTGGCGTTCTGGTTACCGTCGAGCACGGCCGTCAACTTCGCGAGTAGCTGAGCTCGCTCGGCTTCGCTCGGCGGCTCGGGGCGTCGGTCGCTGTTCTCGTCAGGTCTGTGCGCCTCTCGGAATGCTTCCTCGATCGCGCGCATCTTCTCCTGCTGAGTTTCCGTCAGGTTCAACGCCTTCTGGACGTCTGGGTTTCGGAATGCGCCCGGACCCTGAGCCTGGAGAATGATCTCCTTCAATCGCTTGACCTGACCGGCGGAGAGAATGCTCTCAATCGCCTTTCGGTCCTCGCCGCCGGGTCCACCCGGGCCAGGTCCGCCAGGACCACCAGGTCCGCCCTGTCCGCGCTCGCCGCCGGGACCACCGGGTCCGCCTTGGCCGCGATCTCCGCCGGGACCTCCAGGTCCGCCTTGGCCGCGACCGCCTCGGCCCTCTTTCTTCAGGGCGTTAATCTTGGTTTGCTGGCTTTCCGACAGGCCGAGCTCCTTCTGCACTTCCACCAAGAAGATGATGTCGAAGCCGGGGCCGCGTCGGGGACCCATCTGGCCCGGGCCGCCTTGTCGACCGCCGGGGCCGCCAGGTCCACCTTGCGGTCCGCCTTGGGGTCCGCCCTGTGGTCCTTGGGCAAATGCGAACGTCATGGTGATGCCGAAGATGGCGATCAAAGCGCCGATTCTGGTGTGGTTCATTTCTTGTTCCTCTCCGCAGATCGCTCTGCGGTGTCTTACAAGAATCAATTTACGGGAGGCTCATGAGGGAATTATTTGGATTTCCCCTGTTTGAAAAAGTCCCCGAAAATTCGCTTAAACGAGCGGAAGCCGGAAGCCAACCCGCGCGCCGTTGCCGTCCGGCGCATCGCAGAAAACGGTTCCGCCGTGCATCTCCACCAGCGATTTCACGATCGAAAGCCCAAGTCCCGAGCCTCCATCGCCCCGATTTCGGGCCATATCCACCCGGTAGAACCGCTCGAACACCTTGTCGCGCTCGGAAGCAGGGATGCCGGGCCCAAAGTCCCGCACCGAGACCTCGGCCTGTTTCCCAACGACACGCACCGCCAGCCGAACACTGGTGCCCGGCGGGGAAAAGCGATAAGCGTTGGTCAGAAGGTTCGTCAGGCACACGCCAAGCAGGCTCGCCTCGCCCAAGGCGGTTGCCTTCTCGGCATGGATTTCCAGGCCAATGCCATCCGGGCGCGCCACGCTCGAAGCAATGCGCTGGGCCCACGCCGACAGTTCAATGGGAACCGGCTCGGACAGAGTCGGCGAGCCGTCCGCGCGGGCAAGGGTCAACAATTGCTCGATGAGACCGGTCATGGCACGGCTCGCGTCATCCGTGACTTTCAGCGCGTGACGCAGTTCTTCCACGTCGTCGGGATAGGCGTTTGCCCCATCCACCGCCAAGCGCAGTCTGGTGAGTGGAGTTCGCAACTCGTGGGAAGCGTCGGCCGTAAATCGGCGCTGCCTTTCCAAGCTCGCGCGCTGCTCGGCAAAGGCAACCTCAAGCCGGCCCAGCAGACCGTTGATCGCGCGGGAAAGCTGCCCAAATTCATCGGCGGAAGTCGCGGGAAGGCGCTCGGCGAGGTTCCGTGCGCCCATCGCCTCGGCCTGGTTGGCAATGGCCCCCACCGGACGCAAGACCCGGCTGCTGAGCGTGTACGCCGCCCCTCCCGCCGCCAGGAGCCCAATGGGCAACAACCAAAGCAGCGTTTGCCACAACGTCTGTTGCTGAATCTCGAGTTCGGCGAGGGATCGGCCAGTCTGGAAAACGCCGATCACTCGATCGTCTCTTTTCCGGGCAATCGTTAACAGTCGCACGCGCTCGCCGTTCACCGTTACGGTTGCGCGCGCCATTCCCTGCGCCAGCGCAAGCTTGCCCTGCGCCTCGTTGTAGAGCGCTTGGCCGTTCTGCCCACGCGCGGCCAGGTCTTCATCCACCACGCGCGGATCGAGCGCGCCCGGAACGGGCGGCGGACCGGGGGGACGCCCCTCTCGCCTTCCGCCGGGAGGGCCAGGAAATCCATCTCGATCTTCACCGGGCCGAAAACCATTATCTGGCCCGCGGTCGCCACGAAGCGGCCGGTCGATCATGTGTAGCAAGCGTCGGTCGTTGTCGCGATCCATCTCGGCGATTGCCTGGCGAAAGTTGAACTGCACCAGCGCGACGGCAAAAACGGCCATGCAAATGAACAGGACAATGACGTTGAGCAACGTCAGCCGGAACCGGACGCTCTGCCAGAACTTCAAGACTCAGCCCCGTAGCGAAAAACGTATCCGACGCCGTGAACGGTGTGGATCACTTTCTCGTCGTACGGCGCGTCGACTTTCTTCCGGAGTGAGGTTACGTGGAAGTTCACGCTGGCCTCCTGACTCTCTTCCTCGTCCCAAACGCGCTCCAAGATGACGGCACGCGTGAGGGTTCGGCCCGCATTCCGGGCGAGGGCCTCCAACAACTGGAACTCCCGGCGCGTGAGGTGAATCTCGTGGCCGCCGCGCCGCACCGTTCGTGCCTTGGAGTCGATCGTGAGATCGCCAAACGTCATCGTCTCCTGCCGGTTGGCCATGTCCCGCCGAAGCAGCAACCGAATGCGTGCGCGAAGCTCGCGAAAGTCGAACGGCTTGATCAGATAATCGTCGGCGCCGCCTTCCAGGCCCTTCACGCGGTCCTCGACCGCGTCCCGCGCGGTAAGCATGAGAATCGGCGTTTGGATGCGGGCGTCGCGCACCGCCTTGCAGATGTCCCAGCCCGAACGGTGCGGCAGCATCACGTCGAGGATCAGCAGGTCGTAAGTGTTCTCAAGGGCAAACCGACGGCCGGTGTCGCCTTCCGCCGCAACATCAACCGAGAACTTTTCCTTTTCGAGCAGCCTCGCAAGTTCACTGGCAATGACAATATCGTCTTCAACGATGAGAAGTCGCACGCGTTTGGAAGAGTGTACGGAAAGTTTATGAGGAAATTGTTTGCATGGTTCAGCCTTTCTTCACCCGGCACGGGCTAAATAGGGTGTTGCCATGCGCATTTTGCTAATTGAAGACGACCCGGATATCTCCGGGGCGGTGCGCGACGGGCTCGAAGATCAAGGCTACTACGTTCAGGTCGTGCGCGACGGACCGCGAGCCTTGCGCGTCGCCCAGCAGCAATCGCACGCGTTGATCCTCCTGGACCTCATGCTCCCCGGGATGAACGGGCTAGAGATCGTCCGGACCCTCCGACAAGAGCGCGTGACAACGCCGATTCTTATGCTCACCGCGCGCGGCGACGTCGAGGACCGCGTGGCCGGATTGGAAGCCGGGGCCGACGACTACCTGCCCAAGCCTTTCGACTTTGCCGAGCTCGTCGCGCGGGTGCGGGCAATGTTGAGGCGCGACTCGACGATCAAGGCCGGCATCATCAAAATCGCCGACATGGAGATTGACACCGCCGCCCGGCAGGTCACGCGAATGGGCAAGGAGATCCGGCTAACGCCGCGCGAACTCTCCCTGCTGGAGGCCCTGGCCGCAAACTACGGCAAGGTGCTCTCAAGGGATACGATCCAGTCGCGGGTTTGGATGGACGAGTTCAGCACCTCGAACACGGTGGAAGTTCACCTGAAGAACCTTCGGCGAAAGCTGGACGACGGCTTCGAAACCAAGTTAATCCACACCATCCACGGCATCGGCTACTCCTTGCGTGTTGAGGAGCCTAGTCTAGAGAAGTGATTCGGTGGCGGCTAACGCTTTGGAACATGGCGATTTGTTTCCTGGTCCTCCTCCTGTTGGGAGAACTGGTTTACCAACGCACGCGCGATAACCTCTACGCTTCCGTGGACCGGGAACTTTTGCAGCGGATTGAGCTCGTTCCCCAAGGCTGGCAGTCCGGCCGGTGGCGGCGCCCGCCGAGGATGCAGCCGCCGTCAACCCCGGTGGAAGATCGCGAAGGGCCCAATCGCGAGCAGTTCGCACGGTTGGAGCGCCGCCGACAGTTGCTTTTTCCGCGCGTGGTGCAGCCAGATGGTAAGGCGTTTGTTGCCGGACGAGAACCGCTTTGGGCACCAGAAATGCTCGCGAAAGTGGAGCCGACGAAGTCGGTTCTCTCGACCGCGATCGTAGAGATCGGCGGGCAAAAACAACACCTTCGGCTGGCAACCGCTGGCGTTTACGAGGACAGCAAGTTGGTGGCGGTCGCCCAGTTTGCGGTGGACCTCGACGATACCGAAGCCGAGCTGAGGCGCCTGAGAGAGACCCTCTTGGCTGCCCTGCCGCTTGGAATCATCTTGACCGGCTTGGCGGGACTCATCATGACCGCACGCGCCCTGCGACCGGTCGGCGAATTGGCCGAAGCCGCAAATCAGATCACGGCCGATCGGCTTGGCGACCGGCTCCCGGTGAAGTCCGACGACGAGTTTTCGCGCGTTGCGCGCGCTTTTAACTCGGTTTTGGACCGGGTAGAGTCTGCCGTTTCGGACCTGACGCAAGCAAACATCGCGCAGAAGAAGTTCGTCGCCGATGCTTCGCACGAGCTTCGATCTCCGCTCACGGCGATGAAAGTTCGGCTCGGGGCGGCAAAGATGCGGGAGCCAAGCGCCGCCGGTACCGAGGAGCTTGTGAAGTCGCTGGACCGGTCAGTATCGGCGATGGCGCGGTTGGTGGACGACTTGCTCATCCTGGCCCGCTCTGCCGATCTTGGCCCGCCCAAGAAGCAATCCGTCACCGCCGCAGAACTCGCGGACGAAGCAATGCACCCAATTCCGGAGCCATTGCGGTCGCGAATCGTTCTTATTGCCCCGGACGACCTCGCCCTAAACGTCGACCTCAACCAGATGTCCCGGGCAATCCGAAACCTGCTGGAGAACGCGCTTCATTACTCCGAGGGCGAGGTGCTCCTGACCTTTGGCGTCGGCGAGATCACCGTTTCCGACTGCGGCATCGGCATCCCACCTGAATCGGTAGGCAAGGTTTTCGACCGCTTCTACCGCGTGGACGAGTCGCGAACCCGCGATTCTGGCGGAAGCGGGCTTGGGCTTTCGATCTGCCGCGCAATCGTCGAGGCCCACGGCGGCACCGTGGACCTAGAGAGCGAGGTCGGGAAAGGAACGACGGTTCGCGTCAGCTTGCCCGCTTAAACTCTTTCACGTTCTCTTCGAACCGCGCCGCAAGCATTTGGGCCCGCTGGTCGTACTCCGCCGGATCGCTCCAGGTGCCTCGAGGACTGAGCAACTCCGACGGTACGTTTTCGCATTGGGTCGGAATCGCCAATCCAAAGACCGGCTCCGCTTCGAACGGGACATTCGCAAGCTCGCCCGACAATGCCGAGTGCAGCATCGCCCGCGTGTACTTCAGCTTGATACGCTCGCCGACTCCGACCGGGCCACCCGTCCAACCGGTATTCACCAGCCACACGGTCGGCTTGTGCTCGGCCAGCTTCTTACCCAGCAAATCGGCGTAGTCCTGCGGGTGCCGCGGAAGGAACGGCTGGCCAAAGCAGGTCGAAAAGACCACCTGCGGCTCCGTCACGCCGACTTCGGTACCGGCGAGCTTCGAGGTGTAGCCATTCAGGAAGTAGTCCATTGCCTGCTCCACCGTTAGGCGAGAGATCGGCGGGAGAACGCCAAGGGCGTCGCAAGTGAGGAAAACGACGTTTGCCGGATGTCCGGCCACGCTCGGGTGCACCGCATTCGCAATGTGTTCCAGCGGGTAGGCAACGCGCGTGTTTTCCGTCAGTTCGCCATCGGCATAGTCCGGAACTCCGTTTGCGTCCAAGACCACGTTCTCCAGGATCGCTCCGCGACGGATCGCGTTGAAGATCTCCGGCTCGCCTTCCGCGCTAAGGCGGATGCACTTTGCGTAGCAGCCACCCTCAATATTGAAAATGCCGTTGGGACCCCAACCGTGCTCATCGTCGCCGATGAGGCCGCGCTCTGGGTCGGCAGAAAGCGTCGTCTTCCCGGTGCCACTAAGGCCAAAGAACAGCGCGCTCTTTCCGTCGGCCCCGACGTTTGCGGAGCAATGCATGCTGAGCACCCCCTTCTCCGGCAGAAGAAAGTTCATGATGCTGAAAACGGACTTCTTGATTTCGCCCGCGTACTGCGTTCCGGCGATGAGAACTTCCTTCTCCGCAAAGTTCAGCGCGATCACGGCTTCGCCCTTGGTGTGGTCCTTCTCCGGGTCCAGAAGCAGCTTGCCGAAATCGGTGATGATCCAATCTGGCTGGAAGTTCTGCAACTGTTCGGCGGTCGGGCGGATGAGCAACTGCTTGATGAACAGCGCGTGGTACGGCCGCTCCAGAATCAGGCGAACCGACAGCTGGTTCTCCGGATCAGCTCCGGCGAAGGCGTCAATCACGTAGGTTTGCACCGACTGACCGTAGGCCTGAAAGCGCTCGCGAAGGAGATCGAACGTCTCGGTGGACATTCGGTTCGTGTTTTCCCACCAAACCGCTTCGTTGAACGCCGCGTCACCCTCCACGATGAACTTATCCTTGGGCGTGCGGCCGGTGTAGGTTCCGCTGTAGGCCACCACTGCCCCGGTTTCGGTCAATCGGCAAGCGTCAGATTCGACACAGGCCTGGATCAAAGTTTCAACAGAGGGGTTCCAGATGGCGTTAGTAGGGGCTTGCATAGGGGTGGGTTTGGGTTGCGACGGAGGCGACATTGAACCGAGCGAACGGACCACTTCTGACTGTATGGTACCGCCGGGCAACTTAGCGGCGGGATTTCTGGCGGTCGGCAAGGGCCGACTCGGTGAAGCCACCTATCGATTTTCCACCCGAACGCGCCATCCAATCGACCACATCTTCGCTCTTCACCAGCACCAGATCGCCGCGCTTTTTTGCCAGCGCAATCGGTTTCTGATCAAGCAGACCGATATAGCCTTTCGGCGAAGGGATGGGGTCTTTGACCCACAGGAACTCGGCTCCGGCATCGGTTTTGAACCGGCCCTTAATGGCGAACCGATCGCCCTCGGCGGCGTTTCGAAGGGCAGCCGTGAACTCAGGCAGGCGACGACGCGCCTCGGAAATGGCTTGTTCCAGCTCCGGTTGGGACCCGCCTAGCCGCACGACCGAGGCTTTTCGCGGCCAAAGAAGCCACGTCGCCAACAGCGCAAGAATCAAAAAAATCGGGACTACGACTCGGAGAATTCGGCCCATGTATTTGGTGTTTCCCAAACTCGCACGCGTTCCAATCCAACCGCCCCGGCGTCAATTCGGTACGGTCCGTGCTCGAAACCATCTCTCAAGACGCTCGCCACGTAGAAATAAATCTCCTTTGCCATGTTTTCCGTCGTTGGTTCTGCGTCATGGAAAAGGACGAACGCATTCTCCGGAAAGTGAGCTTGCAACGACGGAAGCGCGGGGTCGGCGGAGTTAACCGCGAGGGCGTGGTCATACCGCTCCAAGTGGTCTTCAATGGCGAGTTTCAGGGCCTTGAAGTCGAGCAACATGCCGTTTTCGTCAAGCTCTGGCCCAGAGACGACCACTTCGATTTGCCTCGTGTGGCCGTGCGGGAAGCGGCAACTCTCTGGGTGCCGACTGAGCATGTGCCCGCTTTCGACTCGGAACAAACGGCAAACGCGGAACACGCCAACAGTTTACTGTCCACAAAGTTCAGAAACCAAACGACAGAAGTGGCGGCAGGCCGGCGCGAGCCTGGGCTTCGGTGAGCGGCCCGGTGACCTCGCTTCCGCGCACCAGGTAGATTCCCGCGCCTTTCTCTTGTAAGTCTCGTCGGATGTCGGCCACGGCGGGAGCCACCATCCGTCCTGGCCACCGGCTCGATAGCCGCCCAGCTCGCTCCACCGCGTCGACGCCGGTAACAAACACAAAGGCGTTGTCCTGCATCTGGGCGGCCGCCGTCCAAAAGCCGGCGAGCGTGGCATGATTCGCGCCAGCAATGGACGATCCTCGGTCCACGGCTTCAACGCCGACCAAGGTGAGTTTTGCGTCGCCGGTTAGGCGACCGTAGTCGGAGCACAGCCGAACCAGAGTTGCCATTTCGGACTCGCGAAACAAGTCAACCATTCCCACCGAGCGAGACAACGGCAATTGGTACCGCAGATCCTTCGAGTTGGGCAGCAGCGGAAATGTGCCGGTCTGAATGTCGCGATCCTTCTCTAAGATTTCGTTCAAGCAATCCAATCCATCCCGAAAATCAATGATCCGGCCGGTCGCCATGTAGGTTTGCAGTTTGGCGTCCGCGTAGGCCAACCGAGAAACAATCCCGGCCGGTTCGTTTTGGCCGCGCGCCAACGACCGTAGCCAACCGTTTCCGGTTCGGAACGATCTGAGACGGTCGCTGAGCGACAACGCAAGTTGCAGTCGATCGTTGTCGCCAAGCAGACGCATCGCCTCGATGAGGCGCGCCGCAACGGTTCCCTCAACATCAAGTTGGCGATCAGGAGCCGCCTTCAATCTTCCCGCGAGGCTTTTCCGTAAGCGCAAGGCAACGCTCGTCCATCGCGGATCCTCGAATGTGCGGGGCGAAACCGGATAGGCGGAGAGGAACGGACCATCCGACAATCGCAGGCCCAAGTTCTCTTGCGCCCAACGCGCGTCCGCCTCCCCCAGCAGGCTAGCGAGCCGCTCCCACGCGAAGCTGCGCGACTCGCTCTTTCCGTTTCGTTTGTCGTCGCCCAACAGGTAGGGCGAAATGCCGCCCTCGAGCGCAAGGTCACGAAGCACGAAATCGAACACCGCTGTGGCCGTCTTGCGGTGGACCGCCGAGCCCGTCGTTGCGGCAAGTTCCGCGAACGCGGCGGCCATTTCGGCGTTCTCTACGGCGAGCTTGTCAAACGTAATACGACGGCGGTCGTTGCCGAGCGCGGAGTGAAAGAAGCCGCCCTGGATGCCATCGTGCATGGGCGAGTAAGCGTAGCTGTCGGCCAACCGCATCGCACTTTCGGTCTGGCCGATCCGGGCAAGGAACCGTAGCACGTTCGGGGCAAGGTATCGGCGCCCTGCGACGACAGTCGCATTCGGATCATCGCGCAGACTCTGGGTAAAGCCCCGGAAATCGAGCACGGTGCTCTCGTTTGTGCCAAGCCGGGCGACGTCTTCGTTCTGCTGCTGAAATAGCGGGCTCGACTTGGTTCGGCGGAAGCTATCGTAGGCGCGGGCCGCGTCATGAATCGCGCCCACAACGCGATCGTAGTTCAGTTTGTCGGTCGTGGACGTTCGCAAATACTTCTCATACGGCTCGCCGGCCGGGTCGAGGAACCAGATTTGAGCTTCCGGCGAGAAGTCGATGCGAAAACGGGCGATGGGAAGGTAGATCGACGCCCACTCCGGCAGCTCGGTGGAGTCGAGCCGAATCGAGATGAAATTCCGCTCTAGGTAGTTGGCCAGGTCTTCATCCTTGAAGATGATGTTGTCCAACCGGCGCACCGTTGGGCTGGTGGCGCTTCCGATAAAGAGCAGGATCGGCCGTTCGGTCCGGCGCGCCAAACGAAATGGCTCATCGGTAAACGGGTACCAACCCACCGGCTGATTCTTCGCCATCTGCAAGAACGGCGACGAGTACGGCGCCAGTCGGTTTTCAGGGGCCGGCGGTATCTTGCCGCGGAGCGAAGCTACCAGCGCGCCAAGGGTCGCCAGAACGAGAATCACGAAGGTGACCACGTTAAACTCCGGCTTCCGCATCATGGCGTTTCCATTATGGACCTCGCGGCGCGTGTAGGTCCCGAAAGTCGGGTGTGCTAAACTCCTCTTCTATGTCGATCTCCCTAGACGAAGTGCGTCATGTCGCGCGTCTGGCCCGACTGGAGCTTGAAGAAGCCGAAATTTTCTCGCTGCAGACCGAGCTCAACGCGCTGATTGGCCACTTTCAAGATATTCAAGGAATCGACGTAACCAACCTTTCGCCGACCTCCCACGCGGTGGCCATGCGAAACGTTTGGGCCGACGACGTTCCGGGCGCAACCCTGCCCCGCGACCGCGCCCTGCGAAACTCAGCCCTGCAACGCGCCGGGCTTTTCGTGGTGCCACAAATCATCGAGGATTAACCCGATGATTCACACCCTGACGCTGGCCGAGCTGTCGGCAAAACTCGCCGCCCGGGAAGTCTCGGCGGTCGAAGTCACCCAGGCGTACCTGGATCGCATTTCCGCCCACGACGGCGAAGTCGGCGCATTCCTCACCGTCGCCAGCGAATCGGCATTGCAGGACGCCTCACGCGCCCAGGAGCGACTAGATCGTGGCGAGGGCGGAGCGCTCACCGGAATCCCGATCGCGTTTAAAGACAACATTTCCACCGACGGGATCGAAACAACCTGCGCTTCCAAGATTTTGAAGGGCTACATCCCGCCCTACGACGCCACCGTGGTCGAGCGACTGAAGGCACAAGACGCCGTCGTCATCGGCAAAACGAACCTTGACGAGTTCGCGATGGGCGCCTCGACCGAGACCTCGGCCTACCAACTGACGCGAAACCCGTGGGACCTGACCCGCACTCCCGGCGGCTCCAGCGGAGGTTCGACGGCCGCGGTGACGGCGCGTCTGGTTCCGGTTGCCATTGGCTCTGATACGGGTGGATCCATCCGCCAGCCCGCAAGTCTGTGCGGCATCGTTGGCTTCAAGCCGACCTACGGCCGCTGCTCGCGCTACGGTTTGGTAGCCTTCGGCAGCAGCCTGGACCAGATTGGGCCTCTCGCCCAGACCGTCGAAGATGCCGCGATTCTTTCCGAGGCGATCACTGGCCATGACTTCCGGGACAGCACGTCCCTTCCCCACCCTGCGATCTCAACCAGCGAGCTGAAAAACGTTTCCTTGAAGGGGCTGCGACTGGCGCTCCCCAAAGAGATGCTCGGCGAGGGCACTCAGCCGGGCGTTCGGGCCGTTTTTGAATCTGCCCTCGAAAACCTGCGGCGCGAAGGCGTGATCATCGATGAAGTTTCGATTCCTTCCATCGCCCTCGGCGTGACGACCTATTACATCATTGCCCCGGCCGAAGCCAGTAGCAATCTTGGCCGCTTCGATGGCGTCCGTTTCGGCCCCCGAAGCGAAGGCAAGGGGCACATCGGCGTGGTCGAACGAACCCGCGCGGACGGCTTCGGGCACGAGGTCAAGAGCCGAATCATGATCGGGACGTACGCGCTTTCGGCGGGCTACTACGACGCCTACTACGTGCGGGCACAGCAAGTGCGCGCGTTAATGGTCCAAGAGTTCAATCGCGTCTACCAAGACTACGATTTCGTGGTTTCGCCGACGAGCCCGGTCACTGCCTTCCGCTTGGGCGACCTCGACGGCGACCCGCTAGCGATGAAGCTTTTGGATTTCTGCACGATTCCGGCGAACATGGGCGGAATGCCCGGAATCTCGATCAACGCCGGTTTCAGCGAAGGCCTGCCGGTCGGTTTGCAGCTTTTGGGAGCGCCACTTAGGGATGAAGCCCTGCTCCAAAGTGCGTTTGCCGCCGAAAAAGCCCTCGGACTTGCCACTGCGCCGCCAAATTTCGCGTAACGTTAGCCAATGGACGACGTGCGACGGCGAGACATGAAGCTCTGGATCGAAGAGCTGACCTCACCGGGTGGCATTTTTTGCATCATTGCGATCCTCGTCGTCGTTTTCGCGATCTTCCCGGGCGGCTTGCCGGGCAAGACGTTTGGTGCTACGATCGGCCTTTCGGTCATCGCCTACTGGGGATGGAGCGCCTCGGTTCGCCGGCGATTCAACGACCCACGCTTGAGGGCGATGTGGAAGGGCGTTCAAGATCGCCTTCAACGATTTGAGGCGGTGAATAAAGAAAACCAACGCAAGATTCCGGAGCTGAGCGAGATGCCGGAGACGATTCGCGGCATCGGCAAAAACCTATACCTCGCCTTACGGCGGGCAGACCTCATCGCCCACGAGATTCGAAGGTCGGAGGAAGGCCTTCTTGGCGGTCCTCCTGCGTGGGCATCGCACACCACGGACGCCCAGAGCCAAGAGCTCTATCGGTTGGCCGACAAGAATATTGCGGAGTACCGGCAGGAAATCGCGGGCGTGATGGACGGGGTGCGCCGCACGGAGGCTCAGGCCGCCGTCTTCATGACCACGCTCGACTCTCTTCGCGTGAAAATGCTGGGATATCGGCTGGTAGGTCGGTCGCCGGAGCTAGCAACCCACGACTTTCTTTCGGCCATCGCCGAGGCCCGGGCGCAGCTTCAGTCAATCGACACCGCGCTTGATGAATTGGACCTTTCGCACTACCCTCGCCAGATCTCAGTGGTGAAGGAACCGGAAGTTCAAAACAAAAACGCCGACTCTGCCTAGGCAGAGTCGGCGCGTGCCGGTAGTTCAGCGCTTGGTCGGGATGGCGATGCTCGGAGCCTTGGCGTACTTGGCCGGGCTCGCCTTGAACGCGCCCGGGCAACCGGCGCAGCAGAAGAAGTAGCGGCGACCCTTATAGTCGGCGAACATCTTCGTCTTCGTTGCGTCGGCGATCTTCACCTTGTGCGACGGCATTACCGCGCAGGCAAGCTCCTTGGGTGCAGCGGCCTGCTTCGACTGGGCGAAAGCGGCACCGGTGATTACGCCAAGGCAGAGAGCGAGAGACAGAATTTTCTTCATGTTATGGACTTCTTACCAGAATTTTTGGCCCGTCTGACGGGTTCACTCAGTTGTAACGCGTGATTCGCTTCCTTCATTCCAATGATTTTCATGGGACCCTCGCGGGCCCAAAACTTGCCGCGATGCATGGCCTTCGCGCGGAAGCCGACGTTTACGTGGACACGGGCGACATTATTCGGGCGGGAAACCTGGGCATCCCGCTTCGACCGGAAGCCGCGTGGGAGCATCTCGCCGCCCTGGATTGCACCGCAAGTTGCCTCGGGAATCGCGAAACTCACGTTTTTGAAGCCGCGTTTCGGGCGAAAACGGCGGGCGTCCGGCATCCGTTGCTTTGCGGCAATATGTTCACCCGGAGCGGCGACCTCGTCCTTCCCGCCAGCCGGATCGTCCAGTTTGGGGGCCAGAAGGTCGGGTTCTTTTCGGTGATGGTGCCGATGGTGACGGAGAAAATGAGGACCCAGGCGGCGAGTGCCTACCTGTGGTCGCCGCCGATCGCCGAAGCGCAGCACATTGTCGCGGAGCTTCGTCCGCAGGTGGATGTGCTTGCCGCCCTGACTCACATCGGCTACCGCCAGGATCAATTGCTGGCCGAAACCTGCCCGGAAATCGACATCATTTTTGGCGGCCATTCCCACACGGTCCTGGAGTCACCGGTGCTCGTCAACCAAACGTGGCTCGCCCAGGGTGGTTCCCACGGCCGCTTCGCCGGAGTCTATCGGTGGGAGGATGGGGCCCTGACGGGAGGGCTCGTGCCGCTTCCGGCAAAATAGAGTGATGCCGGAACTCTTGCATACCGCCGTCTTCGGCCTCCCCCCCGCCCGCATCGGCAAAGTCCGCGAAGTGATCGACGTCGGCGACGCCGTGCTCATCATCGCCACCGACCGCATTTCTGCATTTGACTGCGTGATGGCGAACGGCATCCCCGACAAGGGTTGCCTGCTCACCCAGATGAGCAAGTATTGGTTCGAATCGCTCGCCGACGTCTGCCCGCACCACGTCATCTCGGTGGACTTTGCCGACATCCAGGCGCGATGCCCTCGACCGCAACCCGAGTTGGAAGGGCGGACGACCCTGGCCAAGAAGGCGAAGCCGCTGCCGGTCGAATGTGTCGCGCGGGGCTACCTCGCGGGCAGCCTGTTCAAGGAGTATCAGACGGAAGGCCGAAAGGTGCATGGGCTTGACCTTCCGGACGGAATGGTGAACTCGCAGATTCTGCCGGAGCCGATCTTCAGCCCGGCGACCAAGGCCAAATCGGGCCACGACGAGAACATCTCCTATGGCGGCGTGGAGAACCGCATCGGCAAAGAGAACGCGGCGCTGGTTCGCGATTGGACGCTGGAGCTTTACAAACGCGCGGCGGCCCGGGCCGCAGAAGTGGGTCTGATTCTCGCGGACACCAAGTTCGAGTTCGGCGAAACCGAAGACGGCCTCATTTGGATTGACGAGGCCCTGACACCGGACAGCTCGCGCTATTGGGATATCGAACGCTACTCGCCGGGGAAAAGCCAGCCGAGCTTCGACAAGCAGTACCTCCGAGATTGGCTAGAAACTTCGGGCTGGAGCAAAACGCCGCCGGGGCCGGTTTTGCCGCCCGACGTGGTGGCCGAAACCGGCAACAAGTACCGCGAGGCCTACCGGCGGATCGTCGGGCACGACCTCGTGAGCTAACCCGGAATGTTCTATCTCTACAATTTTCTGGTCACGCTGACGTCCTTCATTTGGGCGCCGTGGATGCTTCTTCGCGCCAATCGCCGCCGCGAGGCGCCGAACTGGAAGGAACGGCTGGGGCAGCTTGAGATTCCCTCGCCCGCAGGTCGGTCGCGGGTGTGGATTCATGCGGTTTCGGTCGGCGAAGTCATCGCCGCGAAGCCGATTCTTCAACTGCTTCGGGCACAAGAACCGACGCTGGAGATCGTTCTCACCGTCACCACGAGCAGCGGCCATCAAACCGCGCGCGAGCAGGCAAAGGATCTCTTCGACTACCTGTTCTACTTCCCTATTGATGTGCTTCGGTTCCAAATGGCGGGCATGCAGTGCGTGCGGCCGCGCGCGGTGGCCATCATGGAGACCGAACTCTGGTGGAACTTCCTCTGGTCGGCCGACATCTTTGAGGCGCCGGTCATCCTCATCAACGGTCGCATCAGCGACCGAAACTTCCGGCGGACGTCCCGCCTCGGGCCGATCTACCGCCCGATGTTGAAACTGATGCGGCGGTGCCTGATGCAGACCCAGGCCGATGCCGACCGCATCCGCCAACTTGGGGCCGAGAACGTCGAAGTGTTGGGGAACTGTAAGTTCGACCAGGCTGCCGCAGCACCGGTGGATGCGGGTCTTTGGCGGGAGAAGTTGGGTCTATCGTCCGGAAAGCCAGTTGTTGTGGTCGGCTCGGCCCGGGCGGAAGAGTTTGCGATTTTCGCTGAAGCTTTGGCTCCGCTCGCGGGCGAAGCCCAAATTATCTTTGCACCGCGGCACCTAGAGCGGTTGCCAGAGTTCGTCGCTTTGTTACCATCGACGCTGCCCGTCGCCTACCGTTCGCGCGGTGAGACCACGCCCGACCGTGGGATTCTGTTCCTGGACACCTACGGCGAACTGGCGGACGTCTACGCGGTCGCCGACCTGGTCGTCATCGGCGGCGGCTTCGCAAATCTCGGTGGGCAGAACCTGCTGCAGCCGCTTGCGGCCGGCAAGCCGGTCGTCCACGGGCCGCACATGCAGAACTTCCGTGACGTCGCGCAGCTCGCCGACGCCGCCGGAGCCGCAGAGCTGTGCACCGGGACCGAGCTTCTTTCGGTCGTTCAGCGGCTTCTGAACGACCCCGAGCGACGGGCGAAAATGGGCGGGGTTGCGCGGCAACTCATTCTGGACAACGTCGGCGCAAGCCAACGGTATGCGGACGCGATCCTCGCGACCGTCCGCGAGGGCGAGGACCTGTTCGAAGCCCGCCAAATCCGCCGCAAGCAACGCGAAACCCGCGAGGCCAAGTAAATTAGCCGCATGAGTGCGACCGTTGGCATCATCATGGGCAGCATCTCCGACTTGGAGACCATGAAACCCGCCGCCGAAATCCTTGCCGAGTTTGGCGTGCCGACCGAGATGAAGGTCGTCTCGGCGCACCGGACGCCGGAGGCGATGGTCACCTATGCGCGGACGGCCGTGGCGCGCGGGCTGAAGGTGATCATCGCGGGCGCGGGCGGTGCGGCGCATCTGCCCGGGATGGTGGCCTCGCTCACGATTCTGCCGGTCATCGGCGTCCCGGTCAAGACAAAGGCGCTCGGCGGGGTCGATTCGCTGTACTCCATCGTTCAGATGCCGGCGGGGATTCCGGTCGCAACCGTTTCCATCGGTAACGGCAAGAACGCCGGGATCCTCGCGGCGCGGATTTTGGCGATCTCGGACTCGGCTTTGGCCGAGAATCTGGAAGCATTCGCCGCCCAACAGCGGGACGCCGTTGCAGCCATGAACGAGCAGCTCAATTCAGACTAACTGTTACAAACGTGGTAGCGTTGTGTATGGCTTCCATCTCACCGCCTCCGACTCTGCTTGACCGCGCAAAAGGTTGCCTGCTTGGCGGGGCCATCGGCGATTCCCTGGGTGCTCCGGTGGAGTTCCACACGTTGGGGGTCATCAAAGCCAAATACGGCGAGAACGGAATTCAAGAATTTGACCGCGCGTACGGCATGCTTGGCGGGATTACCGACGACACGCAGATGACGCTTTTCACCGCCGAGGGCCTCATTAGGGCAAAGGTACGGCTCGCCCTTCGCGGCGTTTGCCATCCTCCAAGCGTCATTGCCTTTTCCTACCAACGCTGGCTGCATACCCAGGGCGAGTCGTGCGACCGAAATGCGACCCACCCGGATTCGCGGGGTTGGCTGGTCGGGATAGGTGCCCTCCACCATCGCCGGGCGCCGGGCAACACGTGCCTCTCTGCCCTGCGCGTTTGGAACCAGGACCTGGCGAAAAATGACAGCAAGGGCTGCGGATCGGTCATGCGGTCGGCCCCGTTCGGCTTCTGCGAGGCAACGTGGGAGTTGGCTTGGGAGAGTGCCGCCATTACGCACGGCCATATTGACGCGAAGGCTTCGGCGGCGATTTTCGCCGAGACAATCCGGTTGCTCGTCGCGGGCCAACCGCTGGAAGCGGCGCTGATTCAGGCAGGTTCGCTGGATCGCGACGAAACCCGCTCGGCCCAGCTCGTTCGGCGGGCAATCGAGCTGGCAAGCGGCGACGTCGATTCTGAATCCGCAGTTCGCGAGTTGGGTGAAGGCTGGGTCGCCGACGAGGCCCTTGGGATCGCCGCGTACTGCGCGTTAAAAGGTGGCTCGGATTTTGAGAAAGTAGTACGGCTGGCCGTCAATCATGATGGCGACAGCGATAGTACCGGTGCAATCGCGGGCAATTTGGTAGGCGCGCAGTATGGGGTTGGGGTGATTCCGACGCGGTGGCTGGAGCAGATTGAGCTTCGGGACGTGATCGAGCAACTGGCGACGGACTTGGTTACAGAGCTTCCTCTGGCTCCCCGGGACGGCGCGACCGACGCGCAGAAGCAGGCCGAGAAGGCGTTTTTGGACCGGTACCCGGGCGGCTAGCCCGGTTTCAAGCCGGTCCCGCCAGTATCCATTTTGTAGCCGCCGGTTGGTTTTTACCGGCGGACGGCAAGCAGAGCTTGCCGCGAGAAAAGCGGCGGCAGAGCCGCACGCACTCCGAAACCGGATATACGCTTCCGAGATGGTTCCCATACGAAGTGGGGAACCGTGGGGGAGGGGGACTTTCGGCCACACTTTTTCAGGGGTTCCGCAAAAATCGCATGCGAATTGAGAGATTCTGTACCACTTTTTACAGCCCCCTTTCAAGGGGAACCTCCTACAAAATCTGCTTCGGCTTCGCCAGCTCCGTGCGAAGGAACTTCCCGAGGGCCGGGTAGAGGTCGGTGCCGATCAGATCAACCCCGGTGCGGTAGAGCATGTTCCAAACCGCCGGGTTCTCGGGTGAGGCCCAGAAACGGAGCTTTTGCTTTTGGGCGTGCGCGCGGCTGATGATGAGGCGGAGTTTTGCTTCCTCGGCCAGCGGCATCCGGCCCTGGCCGCGCCACTTAAACGTATCTGCCCAGGAGGTGCTGATCAGCGGAATGAGCTCCGCGTCCGTCGCGTTTGGCTCCAGGTCCTCCGGTCGGCCGTCGATGAAGACCATGCGCTCCTTCTCCTTTGTGACCGTCGCGACCGGTCGGTCGCCGCTGAGGATGGCCGTCACGGCGCGCGTCGTTACGCCGTCCGGCTCCTTGTAATAGGTGAAGATTTCTTTGTAATTCTCCAGCAGCGGCTTCAGTGCGGCGTAAACCTTTTCGCCGTCTTCCTTGATGTCGATCAGCAAGATCAAAGGAGCCGTGCCGGGACCGTACACCGAGCCCTTGTTCGCCGCCACCCGCTTCGCCAGCGGCTCCAGGTACATCGTCTTCAGCGTCCGGTTCGGGCGAAGGTCCTTGCGGTCGTGCCCAACCAGGAGCTGGCCATCCACCAAAAAGATGTCGGCCTCGATGCTGCCAAATCCCTCTTCCAGCGCCGCCGCCAACGGGCGAGACTTCACATAGTCGTTGTGCGCGTGCGCCCGCGGGAGCGGAACGAAGGCCGGGTCCGGGGCAGCCTGCCCAAGACCCGCCGAAAAAACCGCCAACAACATCGCGACCATGCGACTGTTTTACTTGGTATTCGTTAAGAGACGCGCGACTTCAGAAGTTGACCTGCTGGCTGTAATCCGCAATGATGTGCCGGTTCGAGTCCCGGTAGACGCCAAACGAGAAGTCATACGACCCAGGCGTGAGCGTGCAACTAATCCGCGCGCTAAAGGAGACCTCCTGGCCGGGCCGCACCTCCATCGGCATTGGCTGCGCAAACAGGCCGCCCCAGGTAACCGCGGCCTCGGGGGTAAGGCAAGCAAATGTGTGCGTCGCGGGCCGCCAGCTATCAGAGCCCGTGTTGCGGAACGTAAACGTTACCTCTAGCTCGTTGCCGGGGCCTAGAACGTTTTCGCCAAAGTCAACCGAAACAAACACGCCTCGGTCGGGCGACAGGCGCAACTGTGAAGTCCGGGAAGGATCGCCAAAAGGAGTGCCGGCGGGAGACCGATGCATGCGCCAAGCGATATTCGCCGAGCCGAAGACGAGCGGAGGCGTGAGCCGGACGGTGAAGTTCTTGACCTGGCCGGGCCGGATTCGGTCCATCGCGTCCAATGGCTGGAACCGAATGCCCCAGGTCATGTTTCCTGGCGGATCCCAAGCGTAGAGGCCATACCCAGAGGCGCGAGTCCAGTCGGTGCTTCCCGTGTTCAGGGCCGAAACGACGACGGTGACCGGCGCGCCGGAATAGTAGTACGTCGTGCCCGGGTTGAAGGTCACGATGGCATCGTCACCGTCCTGAATCTCGAACCGGCGCAACGGAGTCGGAGAGTTCAGGTTGGTAACCCCGTGCCGGAGCCGCCACTGCATCAACGCCTCTCCGGCCGTCGCCGGGGCCGTGACAGGAACCCGAAACGTCATTGATCCTCCAGGTTCGGCGGCAGAACCCATTTCGGCCCTCGAGGTCGAAACTCCCCATCGGTTGTTGCTCAGGGGTGCTTCCGAGACCAGCGAGTGGGTGACGTGTGACCAGCTGTCCGTGCCGATGTTTCGGTACTGAACCGTCGCCGTGTACGGTCGACCAAGGAAGAGCGTGTCGCGGTTAAGGTCGAACCGAACGCACTCCGCCAACGACTGCGGCGCACGCGCCACGAGAGTTCCATGCCGGGTGACCAGGCGTACGAACCGAACACGGTTGGGTCGCGCGCCCGGACCCGGCCCGGCACCGCGATCTTCCACCCGCAGCTGCCACGCTCCGGCTCCGTTCTCTCCCCAAAACGCGTTCGAGAGGAACGGCCAGGTGAACGCGCTGGTGAACGTGTTGGGCGCGCCGTCCATCAACACGCTGGTGGTTCCGGCGGGGGAAACCAGGGTGATGCGCAGGTCACCGGGTCGAACGTGCTCGATGTCCGTCTGGATGATGACCTCCTCCAGCGGAGTCGTCTCGGCGATGGTCAACGGGATCTCGACCACCGAACCACCGGCGATCTCACGAACGGTGGCATCGATCACGTCTCGCGACTGGAGCCGCGTGACGCCCGAATACCCGTAGCTCGCCGAAATCATGGCCATCGCGTCCGGAATTCCAAAGCCATACGATGGATGGAAGTGACGCATGGCCGCGTTCGTGGTCCATCCCGGGTTGGATGGGTCCACCTGAGTCGCCGTGAGGGCGATGAGATGTTTCGCGAAGCGTAGCGTGAAGTCTGGTTTGGCCTCGGCCAATAGACCAAGCATCCCGGTGACGACGGCGGCCGAGGCCGATGTACCTTCGAACATGTCGGTGTACTTGCGCGGAACGCCGGTGGAGGAGCCCGGATATCCGGGCGTTTCGGCATTATTCAGGGTCGTCATGCCGCGCGAGAGGACGGTGGTCGAGCCGTCATCCTCGGTGTAGTTGAAGTCGTAATGCGTGATGGCGGAACAGAACACGTTCGAGCCAGAACCTGAGGACAACCACGGCGATATCTCGTCGAGCTCATTTATTCGGGCGGCGGACACCACGAGCGCGGTTGGCGAAGACAATAGCGCGTTGAGGTTGGTGTAGAACGGGCCGGCGAGGGTCCCATTTCCAGCGGGAAAAACGTTGGACATTCCCTCGTCGGTGCTTGCTTCCAACGCTTGCACCGCGTTGGTCGCAAGGAAGAATGGCGCGATGGAAACGCCACCGTGGTTCTTCACCTTGATCGGCGCGTACATGTTTTGGTACCGAATCGCATCGACGTAGTTCGAGGTCAGCCCGAGGTTGAAGTCATATCGCAATCCGGTTAGGGTCGCCTGCGGGCAAACGCCGCTGATCCCGACGCCGTTCCCGCCAAGGGCTCCGGCAATCCCCATCACGGCCGTGCCGTGGATATCACTTGCCTGGCCGATGAAGGCATCGAGGTCGTTATCCCGGAAGTCCCGGTCGCCGTCACGATCGTAATTGTCGAGGTCTTCGTGGTGGGAGTAGTCGAAGCCGTCGTCGATAAATGCCAGTGACGACGAGATGCCGGTTCCGGCGGCGGTCAGGTCGGTCGTCAGACCGTCGTACGAGTGGAAGAACGGTTCCCGGGGAAGGTAGGGCTGGCCCAAAAACTGCGAAGTTGAGATTGGGTTGGGCGCCGAGAAGTTTTGGGCTTCGGCGAGGGGGTCATTTAGGGTGAAGCTGGCCTTTACGCCGGGATTCCCATAATCGCGCCAACAGGAGACGACGCTTTGGTCTTTGCGAAGGCTCGCGAGGAACTCGTTGAAGTTCTTGACGTTGTTGGCCCCGAAAACCAAGACGTTCGGGTCACTGAAGAACGCCCGGCGGTAGATCATGCCAAATCGTCCGGCCAAAGCCTTGGCGTCGGTGCCCGGCCGGACGGTGACGACAACCTGGTTGAGGCTGCGAATCGTTTTTGGGACCAGCGGCGGAACGTACTTGCCGAGGGTCTGACGCAAGAATGTCCCAAACGCGCGGGCCTCGGTCGACTGCGCTTTTGCGACGGGGCTTCCAAAGCCAAGGATGGCCAAACCGATGGAGATCGCAGCGGCGCGATGCACAAACGAGAAATGCATGGGGTTAAGGATAGGCGTGTTTGAGAAAAAGTTCCAGGGCAGACCGATATGGCCCGCCCTTTCCTGTTACTTTTACTGGCTTACGCCTTAGTACCACTTCATGAGGATGTCGCTCTTCGCCCCGCGGAAGCTCCAGCTACCGTTGATGGCGTACTTCGAGTCGCGGTCGCTGGGCGACGCCTGGAAGCTGACCTTCACCAACTCGTTTCGGCTGGCGTTGTCAACCAGTTCGAATCGAATCAGGCCATCGACCAGGTAGGAACGGCCGTTCGAGTACACCCGTTGCACGCCCTCACCGGTGATCACCGCCGTTCGCTTGTTCCGGTCCGTGCGGAACCGGATCGTGCTGGTCTTCGCGCTTCGGATGTAGGCCACGCCATCCCGAACCATTCGGTTGATGACCTGGCGGTCGTTGTACGCGTAGAGCGGCCCGCTGGCCGAGCTCGTGTACTGCGTCAGGTAACCGTCGGCGTAAAAGCGATCCGTCCTTCCGGGGTTCCCCGAGACCTTGAAGATGATGCCGCGTCGCTCGATCTCGTCTTCGGCCACCTCGGTCGTTTCCTCGGTCGTCTGATCGCCCGTAACGGCGGCGGCTTCCTCGGTCGAAATCAGGCTGTCACTCGAGCGAGTCGCAACCTCTCCGGCCGAACCGGCGATTGAGTCGGCGCCTCCGCACCCAATCATCGTGAAAGCGGCGAACAAAGCGAATGCTGATACGGTGATAAATTTTACGTTGCTCATTTGATTCCTCTCGGGGCTTCTGTCGCCCACAGGAATATGATCGCCCGGACGGAAAAAACGGGCCTTGCGAAATGTCACTTTCGCGTCGGTTAGCGGAACCCTGCGCTACACTTTCGCCTATGCCGCTTGCCGTGCTCGCGTTTGCCGTCTTTTCGACCGGCGTTGCCTTCCCCGGACCCAAGAAGTTCGACTTCTACTCCGAGGGCCCGTACCGATCCGATATCCCCCGGGTCGAAGCCGAGCTAGGCTACGAGCCGGGCACCCGAATCACCACGTTCCGCGACCAGGAGCGCTACGTCAACCTCGTCGCCTCCCGCGCGAAGGACCGAATCAAGGAGTTTCCGTACGGAAAGAGCGTCCAGGGTCGGCCGTTGCGCATATTTGCGATCTCAAGCCCCAAGAACCTCGCCCGCCTCGATTCCATTCGAAAAGCGCACCTGGACATCGCCGAAGGCAAGTCCGTGGACACCTCGAATCTGCCCGCGATCGTTTGGATCAATCAGTGCATCCACGGCAACGAGCCAGCTTCCTTCGAGTCTGGCATGTACTTTTTCTACAACCTGGCCGCCTCTACCGGAAAGCGGATTTCGAGCACGCTGGACAATGCCGTCGTCATCTTCAATCCGGTTTACAACCCGGACGGCCACGAGCGGTTTGCGGTGTTCAACAACGCAATTCAGACCGCACCCGGCAACCAGCCTGGCTTCGAGCTTCAGGAGCCAAGCATTATTCACGGCCGAACGAACGCCTACCGATTCGACATGAACCGCGACCGCGTCTCCTTCTCGCAGGACGAGACCCGACAGGAGTTCGCCGAATTCCTTCGCTGGCGACCGCAGATTTACATCGACCAGCACGGCCAGGTTGGAACCTACTTCTTCCCACCCGAACCGATGTCGGTGAACCAGAACGTCGACCGCGAGCGCAACTACAAATGGACCGACGTGATCGGACGCGCGATCGCCGGCGACTTCGACAAGAACGGCTTCCAGTACTTCGTCAAGGACACCTATGACCTGTACTTCCCGGGCTACGTGGACTCGTCCACGACGCTTTCGGGCGCCGTCGGCATGACGCATGAGACCGACGGCGGCAAGTATCTTGCCCAGGAAGGTCCGGATGGCTACGTGCTGACGCTCCGCCGCGGCATCGAAAAGCACTTCGTGTCGGCGTTAGCTGTGGTTTCAGCGACCGCGACGAACCGGAAGGCGATCGTTGACAGCTGCCTGGCTTTCAAGAAAAAGGTCGTCAGCGGCGAGGCCGCCGGCAAGTTCCAGCGTGTTGTCATCACGTCGGAAGACCCGCGCCCGCTGAAGCGGCTACAAACCCAGCTTGGCTTTGCCGGCATCAAATCGGGTTTTGCCGCCCAGGCCTTTTCGGCCGAAGACGCCAACAACTATTGGACCGGCAAGCGCGAAAAGGCCAGCTTCCCCAAGGGTTCCCTCGTCGTTGACATCGCGCAGAGCCAGGGCGCATTCGCCAAGGCACTTCTGGAGCCGGGCCAGAACTTCGAGAAAGAGTTCATCGAAGCGCAGGTCGGCAAGAAGAAAACCGCTCCCGAAGGCGAAACCTACCCGGGACCGGATTCCATCGAGTTCTATGACCTCACCGGTTGGGCCCTGCCCTATGCATACAACCTGAAGGCATGGTGGGTTGAATCGGCACCTTCGATCTCAACTGTCGCGATTGACGCAACCGCTTGGAAGGCACCGGCGAGCAGCTCGGTTGGCTACGCGATGCGGTACTCAGACCAGGAAGACGCGCTCGGTGCGTTGGCCATTCTTTCCGCCGACGTTCGGGTCGCCGTCGCCACAAAGCCGATGGTGCTGAAAGACGGAACTTATCCGGCAGGCACGTTCCTGTTCCTCGCGGACCGAAACAACGAAGGCTACGAAGAGAAACTGTTTGAGATCGCCAAGAAGCGAAACCTCCCGCTGACCCCGCTGGTCAGCAGCTACCCAGAAGCCGAGCGATACGGCCCGGGAAGCGATAGCGTAACCCGACTGCGCAAGCCGAAGATCGGCGTAGTGTTTGGCGACGGCACAAGTCTGGGCGACGTGAGCGGCATCTGGTACGCCATGGAGCGCGTGTTCAAGCTCCCCTACACCGCGATGAGCGTTGGGCAACTGAACCGCGACCTCAGCGAGTTCACGGCAATCGTGATTCCTTCGGGAGCCAGTGCCAGCAGTCCGAGGCTGAAAGAATGGGTGAGTGCGGGCGGCACGTTGATCCTTTTGGAAGGTTTCGCGAACTCGGGCTACAGCAACCTCGAAAAGATTTCTGGCGAACCGCAGGAGCTCCCCGGGGCCTTGTTCCGCGCGCAGCTCGACCCGCGAAGCGCCCTCAGCTACGGCTATGGAACCGCGAAGCCGGGCGAGAAACTCGAGATCTCGGTTCCGGTCTACGGCGACACGTTCTACAAGATCCGAAAGCAAGGCGGCTCGGTTGTCACCTTTGGCGACGAGAAGACGACGAAGCTCCTCACCGGCTGGGCGTGGCCCGACGACACTGAGAAGAACCTCTCGAACACGACTTGGCTACAGGACGTTCCGACCGGTCGCGGCCATGCGTTCCTGTTCACCCAGAACCCAACGGACCGAGCCCTCTGGCCCGGCCTACATAAGCTTCTGTTGAACGCCATCCTGTTCGGCCCGACGATGTAAGGTCCGAGACAATTTGGACTTGACGAAGCGACGGCTACCCGGTTGACAAGGCTGGGTAGCCTCTTTTCATGATGCGTAATGGAGCCGGTCGCGGCGAGGGGACGGAAGCCGAAGCCCCCAAACGAGATAGAGCGTCGGACCGAGCCATAACCAAGCGGGTGATCGCCCTCTTCAGTCCCCACAAAAAGCTTGTTATTCTAACCTGCGCGGCGGTTTTGATTGCCGTCGTTCTCGGCATCGCGCCTCCCATCCTCACGCAGATCCTCATTGACGAAGGACTCCAGAAAAAGGACCTCGGCGTAACGATGACCTACTCGCTCTGGACGCTCGTGAGCGTTCTAGCCGGGGCCGGAATGACGCTGGTTTACGGCTATTGGGGTGTGGTCGTCGGCCAAAAAATCATGGTCGACCTGCGCGGTCAGCTGTTCCGACGGCTCCAGCAGATGTCCCTGCGGTTTTTCACCGCCACCCGAACCGGCGAGATTCAGACTCGCCTTCTCAGCGACGTTGCCGGCGTCCAGACGGTCGTCAGCAACACGATTACCGACCAGGTATCCAACATCGCCATCGTGATTTCCACGATGGCCGCGATGATCTGGGTCGACTGGCGGCTCACGCTCCTGTCGTTCGCTATGGTTCCGGTTTTTGCCGTCGTCGGTCAGCGGGTCGGTGACTTTGCGCGCGACGTTCGGAAAGGCACCCAGGAACAAACCTCCGAGCTGAACTCGATGATGCAGGAGTCGCTGAGCGTCTCGGGCATTTTGCTTACGAAGACTTCCGGCCGCGCCGACATCATCCGCTCGAAGTTCGACGTCGAGAACGAAAAGCTAGCCGGGTGGCAGGTGAAGAGCGCGATCATCATGTACCTGTTCTTCGGCATGATCCGGCTCATCACCCAGTTGGCCCCGGCGCTCGTATACTGGCTGGCCGGTTGGCTACTGATCCAGCAGGGCGACACCAGCATCACCATCGGAAAGCTGGTCGCGTTCACCGTCCTGCAAACCCGCCTCTTCTTCCCGATGACCGGCCTCATGAGCGCCCAGGTCGAGATCATGAGCTCGTTCGCGCTGTTCCAGCGGATCTTTGAGTACACCGACATGGAGCTCGACATCAAGGAGAGCCCGAAAGCGGAGGCACTTTTGCCCGAGAACGTTCGCGGCCGCGTCGAGTTCCGCAACGTGATGTTCAGCTACGAGAAAGAAGGCGGCCAAACGCTTTCGCACATTAGCTTCGTCGCCGAGCCGGGCCAATTGGTCGCGCTTGTCGGGCCTTCCGGTGCCGGAAAGACCACGCTCACCTACTTGATTCCGCGACTGTACGACGCCGATGCCGGAACCGTGCTGCTAGATGATCGTCCGGTAGAGGACATCAAGCTCGATAGCCTGGCGACGATTGTCGGTGCCGTCACCCAGGAAACCTATCTGCTGCACACCACGATTCGCGAGAATCTTCAGGTTGCGAGACCGGGAGCAACGGACGCCGAACTCATCACCGCCTGTAAAGCCGCGGCCATCCACGACCACATCGCGTCGCTGCCCGAAGGCTACGGCACGATCGTAGGCGAGCGGGGTTACAAGCTTTCGGGCGGCGAGAAGCAGCGGCTGGCGATCGCCCGAGCGATCCTCAAGAACCCGCGCATCCTCATCCTCGACGAGGCGACCTCCGCCCTCGATACCCATTCCGAGCGTCTGATTCAGGCCTCGCTCAGCGAACTGATGAAGGGCCGAACGACATTTGCGATCGCCCACCGACTGTCGACGATTCTCGCCGCCGACCAGATCTTGGTGCTGGAAGCCGGACAGATTGTGGAGCGCGGCACGCACCCCGAACTGCTGAAGCTCGGCGGTCTCTACTCGCGTTTGTACAACGAGCAGTTCACCGCCGAGAAGCGGCTTGAAGCCAGCGTTTAGGCGTTCTTGAGGGCTTCGGCTTCCGTCGTGCGTTCCCAGGGGAACGCGACGTTGCCGAAGTGACCGTTCTTCGCCGTCTCGAGATAGATCGGGCGGCGAAGGTCAAAGTGGTCGATGATTCCCTTGGGCGAGAGGTCAAAGGTCTGCCGGACCCGGCGGACGATCTCGTCCGTCGGGATCGTCTCGGTGCCGAACGCTTCCACGTTTACGGCAACCGGCTGGGCGACGCCGATGGCATAGGCAAACTGGACGACCACGCGGTCGGCGAGACCGGCCGCCACGATGCACTTGGCCACGTGCCGGGCCATGTACGCCGCGCTTCGGTCGACCTTCGTTGGGTCCTTGCCGCTGAACGCACCGCCGCCGTGCGGGCACATGCCGCCGTAGGTGTCGACGATGATCTTTCGGCCGGTGACGCCGGTATCGCCCTGCGGGCCACCTTCGACGAACTTACCGGTCGGGTTGATGTGGAACACGATCTCGCCGTCGACGAACTCCGAATACTCTTCCAGCACCGGCTTGATGATTCGCTCAAGCACGATGTCTTGCACGACGTGCGTGATGTTCTCGTTGTGCTGCTGCGAAACCACGATGGTATTGATGCGCTGCGGCTTGCCGTCTTCGCTATATTCCACGGAAACTTGGCTCTTCACGTCCGGTCGAAGGCCGAGATCCGGGTGCTTGCGGCGAACCGACATCGCGCGGCGGGTAAGCGCGTGCGCAATCGAGATCGGCAGCGGCATCAGCTCGGGTGTCTCCCGGGTAGCCATGCCAAACATCATTCCTTGGTCGCCGGCGCCGCCGGTATCCACGCCCATGGCGATGTCGGCGGACTGTCCTTGGATGGCAACCAGAACACCGCAGGTCTTGCCGTCGAAGCCGAGGTCGGTATCGGTGTAACCGGCCGACGTAATCGTGCGCCGGACGATGCCCGGAATGTCGACGTAGGCCGAAGTGGTGATTTCGCCGGCAACGACGGCAACGCCGCGCGTGAGCAAGGTTTCCACCGCAACTCGCGCGGACGGGTCTACCCGCAGAAGCTCATCGAGAAGGGCGTCGGAAATCTGGTCGGCAAGCTTGTCCGGATGGCCCTCGCTGACGCTTTCGGAAGTGTAAATCCTCATCTTTATAGGAACGAAAGGGTACCCGGGCATTTGCCTGGGTACCCCGTATCGATTTGCTTAGCTTAGCCGCAGCTTACTTAGCGGCTTTCTTTCGTCGAAGGAGGGCAGCCGCGCCCAGACCGAGTACGGCGATCGTGGCCGGCTCTGGAACGGGCGCAGGTACCGTCGGTCCATAAGCGAAGAACGTGTCGCCGCCGCCCGCCAGATTGCCGTTTACTCGCACGTGGTAGCCGGTAAGAACCGCACCGGTCGCCGCGAAGGAACCAAGCTTGAAGTCGAACGACTCGCCAGGCGAGAGGCTGTTGCTCTTGTTGTTGTTCGTCCAACCGATGGTGTTGGTGTTCTTGTTTTGAACGCCGTCGAACTTCCAGCTGGTGGGAGCAAGCGAAGAAGCCGCCTGACTAATGGTCCCGGTCTTCGTGAATCGGAAAACACCGAAGACATCCTTGATGGTGTACTGCACACCGTTCAAAGTCACCTTTGCGCCCGACGAGAGAGAGATGTTCAGGTTATAGCTAAGCGGCTCGGTTGCCGTGAGACCCTCAAATGTAACCGCCTGGAATGAGTTTGCGCTTTGGGCGAAAGCTCCAGTCGAGACCGCCGCAAGCGACAGGATAAGAAGGTTCTTCATGATCAGTATTGTTCACTGTCAGTCGTTCCATCAGATGCCACCACTTTCCGCGTCACCTTTTTCCGGTAACCGAGATCGCAAAGATAGCCAAGTCGAGGTCCAGTTTCTCTCCCCGAACGTGGAGCCATAGTCGATGTCGCAAGAGCTTGACCGGAATCGGAGAACCTAACTCGACTTTCGCGACTTCGCCACGCTTGGCATCCAGCACCTTCAGCGTCGCGGTTCCCTGCGCTAGGCCCTTCTCGATCCGTGCCGCCGAAGCCGCCGGAAACTTGATGTTTAGGTGGCCCTTGCCGTCTTTGGACGCCACCGCACCCCAAAGCGCCTTCAGCTCTGGGTCCGACGGGAGCGAAAGAGCGTAGCCTTCGCTGACGACCAAGGAAAGTCGGGGCGACGGGGGCGAACCGAACTTGCCCGCCGTCGCGGTGATCATCGGCCCTTTTTCCGCTTTCGCGACCGGCTTTGTAGGACGGCTAATGACGGCGTTGGCGACGAGGATCAGCACCACTACCGCTGCGGCAGATGCGGCGAGCGTACGGATCAGCGGCGCTTTTATGTCTTGCAACATCGGTTACGGCGATGTTACTCGCCGCGCGCCTACGACTTTCCGGACTGTAGCCGCTTGATCTCGGCCGTCAACTTGGCGCCCTTGAACTCTTTGAAGGTGAGCCCATCGGAGTTGATGCAGAACCGAAGGCCGCCTTTGTCGCTCGGCCCATCGTTAAACACGTGGCCCAGGTGGCCATCGCATCGCGAGCAATTGACTTCCTCACGCACCATTCCGAACGAGCGGTCGGCCTTTTTCCAGGTATTTCCCTTCACGACCGGTTGGAAGAACGATGGCCAGCCGGTGCCGGAATCGAACTTCGCATTGGAAGCAAATAGCGGCAGGTCGCAGCCGGCGCAGGAATAGACACCGGTCTTCTTACTGTCGTGGAACCGACCGCAGAATGCCGCTTCGGTGCCGTTTGTGCGCAAGATTTTGTATTGGGCGGGCGTCAGCTTCTTCTTCCACTCGGCATCGGTGAGAACCACCTTATCGGCGCGCTTAGGGCTCACGCCGTCGGTCTGCTGGGCTGAGCTAATCAGCGGAACCGCACACCCAACTCCAACGACAAACAACGCGAATCCGATCCAAGGTCTCATGTGTAATTCATACGTCAACCGTTGCGGAAAACGTCGCTGAAATTTCCGGAGAATCCTTTTGATCGGGCCGGTGATCGAAACAACGGTCACCTCGTGACGGACCTTTTGGCCTGCGCCTGAGACCAAGCTTTCAGAAAAACCTGAAAGTTCGGGTAAATTCTTTACGAGATGCAAAAGTTTCTGGAGACGGACACCCTGCGGACGTTTGCCCAAGAGCAAGGGCCGCTGATCTATCTGATCTTGTTTGCCGCGTTCCTTTTCCAGACCGGCTTCCTGCTTGGCCCGGCCATCCCGGGCAATCCGCTTATCTTCGCGGCGGGGCTTTTGGCAAACCCGGCGACCGGCCCGCTGAACCTCTTCGTGCTCATCTTGGTTGTCTCGGCGGGCGTTTTCACCGGGAACCTTCTGAATTACGCTCAGGGCCAGAAGACCGGACCCGCCGTTAAGAAGCGCGAGCGATGGCGCCAGAACATCGAAAACGCCGAAGTCTTTTTTGAAAAGCACGGTGCCCGAACCGTGGCGTTGGCGACGTTCGTTCCATTCATCCGGGCGTTTGTGCCGTTCGTCGCCGGGATGGGGCGGATGGATTACCGCCGATTTGTGATCTCAAGTCTCATCGGTGCGTTCGCTTGGATCTCGGTCTGGAGCGTCCTCGGCTATTACCTCGGGCAGTTCAAGATCGTTCAGGACAACCTCACGAAGATCATTTTGGGGATCGTCCTCCTTGTTTCGGTGGTGGCGATCGTCAAGCTCATTGCCGGCCGCCGCAAAAAGTAGCGCTGTCCTTGGAATCGGCTGGGCCGAGTGCGCTTTGGAGTGCGTGCGGCTCTGCCGCCGCTTTTCACCGGGCAAGCAACGCTTGCCTTGCGCCGGTAAAAACCAACCGGCGGCTACCACCGTAGCTGGTTTTAGCTCGATCCCGGAGGGATCGCCGATATTAGCCCCGGGTCGCAGACCCGGGGACCTGTCCGGCCATATGCGCCGACGCTGGAGGCGTCGCAGAAACTCTGGCACCCCTCCAGGGTGCGAATCATGGTTGCCGCCAAACCCCGGGGTCGAGCGGGCTCGACCCCGGGCTATTGTCTGGAACCCCTCCGGGGTTCGGGCACTTGTTCCCAGAAGCGAGGCACGTGGCTGCTGATTACGGCCCTTCGTGCTAACGGCTGCCCGACGCGAAGCGTGTAGCCCAGCCACCGTGGCTGGTTTGGCTCGATCCCGGAGGGATCGCCGATATTAGCCCCGGGTCGCAGACCCGGGGCTAATATCGGCCGTCTACCCCGACGCTGGAGGCGTCGCAGAAACTCCGGCACCCCTGCCAGTTGCCGGGAGCGACGGCACGGGGCCGGCGGCCACCAGCCGCGCTCCGGTGGCCGAGAAGTAGCGTTCAGACCAAACTATACTTTTCGGTCAACATTCCGGCCACAATGGTCGTAGTCCTTACTGACCCGAATTTATGCTGACCATCCATAACCTGCACGCCCGCGTCGAAGACAAAGAGATCCTGCGAGGCATTAACCTCGAAGTTAAGCCCGGAGAGGTCCATGCGATCATGGGACCGAACGGCTCCGGAAAGAGCACCCTCGCCAGCATCTTGGCCGGCAAGCCGGGCTACGAAGTAACCGAAGGCTCCATCACTTTCAACGGCGAAGACTTGCTGGAAATGGACCCCGAGACCCGCGCCGCCGAAGGCGTCTTCCTGGCGTTCCAATATCCGGTCGAGATTCCGGGCGTTTCGAACACCTATTTCCTCCGCACCGCACTGAACCAGAGCCGAAAGCATCGTGGCGAACCTGAGCTGACGATGCCGGAGTTCACCCGCCACATCCGAAGCAAAGTCGAGATGATGGGGCTAGACAGTTCGCTCCTTTCGCGAGCCGTAAACGAAGGCTTCTCCGGCGGAGAAAAGAAGCGAAACGAGATTTTCCAGATGGCGGTATTGGAACCGAAGCTCTGCGTGCTGGATGAAACCGACTCTGGGCTGGACATTGATGCCCTCAAGGTCGTCTCGGCCGGCGTGAACGCGCTTCGCAATCCGGAGCGTGCCGTCATCGTCGTTACCCACTACCAGCGGCTGCTAAATTACATCGTGCCGGACTTCGTCCACGTGCTGATGGAAGGGCGCATCGTGCGGTCGGGCGACCGAACCCTCGCGCTGCAACTGGAGGATGAAGGCTACGGCGTGATTGAGGCCGAGGTGCTTGCCGCCGCCAACTAAGGCGCGAGAACACGCATGCTTGACCTCTCCCTCCGTCCCCACCCCCTGGTGAGCCAGTTCGAATCGTTGCTGGCGGTTTTGAACGCCGACCTTCCGGCCGAACTCGCAACGTTTCGGCGCGATGCGCTCAATCGGTTTTCGCTCGTTGGCTTGCCGACACGTTCCGATGAAGAGTTCCGGTACCTGAGCGCAAGAACCTTCGAAGATTTCCCGTCGGCTCCGGCCTACGGGGCAACCATCTCGCGCGAGCAAATTGAGTCCACCATTACCGGCGGCATCGACTCGGTTGTGGTCGTTTTCGTCAACGGTGAGGCGGCTCCCGAACTGTCTTCGTACGAAACGCTTCCCGAGGGCGTGATCGTCGGCACCCTGCGAGCTGCCCTGGCGGAAGGAACCGCAACCGGCTTTGGCACCATCGCGACGCTGGAAGGCAAGCTCGGTTCGACTAACGACGAGCGGCTCGTCGACCTTAACTCGGCATATTTTGCCGACGGCGGATTCATTTTCGTGCCGCGTGGGCTGGCGCTTGAGCGCCCGATCCAGATCATCCACGTGACCCTGGCGGACCACGGGACGTTCCTCGTCGCCCCGCGCAACCTGATTGTCCTGGAAGACGGCGCGGAGGCGAAGATCATCGAGAGCTACGTTGGCCTCGGCGGAACCTACGCAAGCATTCCGGTGACCGAAGTGAAGGTCGGCGAGCGCGCGCACCTCGACTGGGTGCGGGTGCAACAGGAGAGCGAAACCGCGATTCACCTCTCGACCACGGCCGTTTTTCAGGCGGAAGCGAGCGTTGTTCGATCAACCGTCGTGAACTTTGGTGGCTTGGTGGTTCGCAACGAGCTGAACGCCGACGTACGTGGCGAGCGCACCGAGACGTGGCTGAACGGCGTCAACGTCGGCCAAGGCGAGCAGCTCATCGACAACCACACGCGCCTGGACCACGCGGTTCCGAACTGCCAAAGCTTCGAGGTCTACAAATCGGTCTTGGATGACCGCTCGACCGGCGTCTTCAACGGCAAAATCTTCGTTTACGAAGACGCTCAGAAGACCGATGCGAAGCAGACGAACCAGGCGATTCTGCTCTCGGGACAGGCGACGTACAACACGAAGCCTCAGCTTGAAATCTTTGCCGACGACGTGAAGTGCACCCACGGCGCGACGGTTGGCACCCTCCGCGAGGACGCGCTTTTTTACCTCCGCTCGCGCGGAATCCCGGAAAAGCAGGCGCGCGCGCTCCTCATTTACGCGTTCGCCGCGGACGTTCTGGAAGGGGTCTCGTTGCCAGAAGTTCGATCCGCGCTGGAAGCCGCCCTGTTCGCCAAGCTCGTCTAAAGCCAATGGAACCTGAAAAAGCCGAGCTTCGAGAAGCCATCCACCTGCTTCGGCAGGGGAATTGGGAAGCCGCGCACGAAATCGTTCAGCGGTACGAAAGCGGCGCGGGTGCCTACCTGCATGGCATCGTCCACCGAATGGAGGGAGACGTATCGAACGCACTCTACTGGTTTCGGCGGGCGGCAGAACTAGCCGACGCCGTCGGCACCGATCCGGTTGACCTCACCCACCGCGCCGCCGCCGCGCCGGTTCCCGACGACATGCTGAAGACCGACTTTGAGAAAGAGCTGACCGCCGTCCTCGCCTACTTGGATTAGAACATGCCGAGCCCCGCATCCATCGAACGCAACGAACCCGAACCGGTTCCGCCGCTGAGCCCGATTGCCAAGTCGCTTTTTGCGAACGAAGTGGCTGAGCTGATTCGAACCGTCTACGACCCGGAGTTGCCGGTCAACGTCTATGACCTTGGCCTTATCTACGACATCCAGGTGGACGACTCGAAGAACGTGCACATCATGATGACGCTGACCTCCCCCGCATGTCCGGTGGCCGGAAGCCTTCCGGGAGAGGTGCAGGTGGCAGCCGGCCTCACGCCCGGCGTCGGTCGTGTATCGGTGGAACTCACCTGGGACCCGCCGTTCACTCTTGAGCGAATGAGCGAAGATGTCCGCCTGCAACTTGGATTCATGTAGCCATGAAGTTTTCTGCGCAAGAGGAGTACGGGCTGCGATGTTTGCTTCAGATCGCCCGTCGGTCTGCCGCTAAGAGCGCCCTCACCATTCCAGAAATCAGCGAGATGGAGGGCCTTAGCCAGACCCACGTCGCAAAACTGCTCATGATCCTCCGCAAAGAAGGATTCATCACGAGCACGCGCGGCCAAATCGGGGGCTACACCTTGTCGCGCGGGCCGGCCGAAATCTCCGTGCGGGACGTACTTACCGCCCTCGGTGGCCGACTGTTCGACGGCGAGTTCTGTAGCCGCCACTCCGGACAACTCGACATCTGCCGCCACGCGGTGGACTGCGGCGTGAAAAGCCTCTGGCAGGAGATTCAGAGTGCGGTTGACGCGGTCACCGCAAGTCTCACCATCGCCGATCTTATTCCGGCCTCAACGCCAAACGTCATTCAACTGACCTTTTCGGTGCCTCGCGGCGTCGAACCAACAAGCGCATCGCTTACCGCCGAAACATTGGCCCCTTAAACCGAAATGGAAACCGAACTTTCCCCATTCCCGATTACGCTCACCCCCGCGGCCGTTGGCCAGGTGAAGCGCATGATGACGAAGCAGGCCAAGACCGGCGCTGCGCTTCGGCTTGGTGTGAAAGGCGGCGGATGCAGCGGGTTTGAATACGTGATTCGCTTCGAAGAGATCGCGAAGCCGATCGACCTGCGGACCGAGATCGACGGGCTTACGGTTCTATGCGATGCCAAGTCGGCGGTCTACCTTCGCGGCGCGACCTTCGATTACACCGGAAACCTCATCGGCGGCGGCTTCAAGTTCACGAATCCTAACGTGGCCCGCAACTGCGGTTGCGGAACGAGCTTTTTCCCGAAAGAGATCGCACCGTAAGCCACGGCGATTCTTAACCTCGCGCGTGCGGGGAATGGTCCTAGGACCATGCCTTTCGCACGTACACTAATGCAAACGAAACGCGACGGTGGTCCCGTCTCGTTTAGCGGGGAACAATGATTCGAAGCACGGTAGCGATTTGCAGGGCATTCACCATAGGCATTTGCCTTGCCGTCAGTTTGTCGGCCGCACACGCGGCGGACCCGCTCCGAATGCAGGTGACATCCCTCTTCGAGAAGGTCGTGCCGCAGTCGCAAAGCCAGCCCATTCTTGTTACGTTGGAGAACGACGGCGGCGGCGCCCAGGGGATCGTCCGGGTCACATCCGGCGAGTATTCCGTAGAGCAACCGGTTGATCTTCCCTCCGGAGCGAGGAGGAAGGTCGTCCTGTACGTTCCCAGTAGCTACAACGGCATCAGTGCAACCCTCAGCACGAATCGTGGTGGAGTACAAAAAACTTTCAATCCGCCCTTCCCCTCGGATCAGCAGTCCCTCTTTCTGAATATCACGGATGCGCCGGGCGATATGGCCTTTATTCAGCTCGCGCTGCGCGCCCAAGGTAACAGCCGAAACACGGTCATCACGCGTGACGCGTACGTCGATCCCGCCATCGCCCCAACCCGAAGCGTCGGCTACAAGGGCTTTGCCGCCGTCCTGCTCGGCAGCGGAAGCGAGCGGTTGCCCGATGAGGCCGTCGAAGCGCTGAAGATGTGGGCTCAAACTGGCGGGCATATCGTCTTTGTGGGAGGTGCCTCGGCGCCGGTTCTGAGCGACGTCCGCTGGGCGGACGCGATGCCGATTACCAACGCTCGGGTTAAGACTATCCCGCAGGCTACCTATCTGGCCGATCTTTCGGCGGAAGAAGCCCCCGGTCCGATCTCGGTGGTGGCGGGAACGCCGCTGCCGGGCGTCACCAGCCTCGGTGACGATGAGAAGTACGCCTTCAAGCGGCGCTACGGAGTCGGAGCCATCACGCTGTTGGCGCTGAATCCGACCGAAGCTCCCTACAATCGCTGGGCCGGCAACCGCCGCGCCTTCTTGCGGCTCGTTGATCAATACGACGCGGGGCGTTCCACGTCGTACATCGGCGGCGGAGCCGTTGAAATATCTTCGATGGGTGGTGGTCTCGTCATGGGTTCAACCGCCTCGCGCTCGGTAAGTCCGATGGCGGGGCCCCAGTTTTCCTCGGCAGACCCTTTCAGCACGAAACTACCGGAGGGCTCTTTCTTCATCGGGATCCTGCTCGGCTACCTGGTTTTGGTCATCCCGGTCAACTTCCTGGTTCTGAAGAAGCTGAAGCGCGGAGAGCTTGCCTGGGTCACGGCACCACTCCTGAGTCTTGGCTTCTCCATCTTCCTGTTTCAATCGGCCCAGAGCCTCTACAAAGCCGAGGCTTCGGTGGCCTCCCAGGGCGTTATCGTCGTACGGCAAGGTTCAGCCAATTCGTTCTTCATCGGTCAATCCCAGCTGTTTATCCCGAGAAGCGGCGGCTATAACCTGGATCTTCAAGGTGTCGAGGCGATCACCAACGGGGCTTCCACGGAGGAGTACGGATATATGTACGGACGGGAGAACAGCGAACCGCTGGCCACGGTGGACAATGGCGAAGAAATCTTAGTCCCCAACATGCGGGTAAATAACCTCGCCTTCCGCCAGCTCACCGTTTGGCAGCGACTAGCGATGAAACCGCCGGTGAATATTCAGGCCGTGCCGGCAAGCGATGGCCGAGTTGAAATTCGCATCGCCAACACCGGCCAGCACGATCTGCGGGACCTCACCGTGAACGTCGCCGGCCAAATCGAAACGGTTAGGGGCCTCCCGGTCGGTAAATCGCATATTTACCGTATCGCGGATGTGAGACCCAGCCGAGGCGTCAACCAGCCGGGTGGCGGCAAGGACTTCGCCCAGGCGAGACTCATCGACAATCGAGGAATCCAACTCCAAGCCAATATCAACGAGTTTCAACCCGGGCCGAAACTCGGGAAAACCGTCGAGGCGCGGCAGGGGATTCGGTTGAACTACTTCGTTGATGGGACCGACCTTCCGGCGCTCCAGTCGCTCCCGGGCGGGGGACGTCCGTGAATCGGCCGGTAACGCCGCCGGTTCGTCGCGCTGCAACGTTTCACGAGCGGTTTGACGAGCTGATCACTTCGAACCCGATGATGATTGAGGTCACCCGGTTCAAGCGAAAATTCTTGAACGTGAGCAGCAATAACACGGTGAACGTGGCCGTGATGATGCTTTTTGCGGTCGTCTATCTGGCCGTTCTGGCTCTCGTGTTCTCCGCAAACGGCTACTTGCAGCCGGAAGTTCTGATCAATCTTCAGCTGGTGCTGGTCTGCTTCATCATCCCGTCCATCTTCCACGGCGCGATTGCGGGCGAGCGAGAACGTCGAAGCTGGGATCTGTTGCTCGTTGCGCCCATTTCGAAAGCCCAGATCGTGGTCGGAAAATTCGTGGCGGCGGTCGCGACGCTCTTCGTTGCCATCGGCGCATGTGCGCTGCCGGTGTCCATTGCCGCCGCAACCTACGCCGCCCGGAACCCGGAAATCGCACGGTTTAATCCCGTCGGCGTCGTCCTTGCGCAGCAGACGGTGGTCTTCGCGTTCGGCGTCGTGCTCGCCGCCGTCACGATTCTGTTCTCCGCTCGAGTTCGGCGCGGACTAACCGCCTTGGGCATCGTGCTGGGCCTCGAAACGCTATTTCTCGTGGTTCTTCCGATCTTCGTGGCCGCCGTCGGGAGTGGCGGATCAGACAGGGTGCTGATGGACTTCACTTTCTTCTTGCATCCGTTCTACACGCTAGACAAAATGCAGCCGAAGATGCAGAGCTTCTACGACCAGTCGCAAACCTTTTCGCCATGGATGTGGGGCGCCCCGCAAATCCTGATCTACCTTGGCCTCGCTGCGGTGTTCCTCCAATGGGCCATCACCACCCTCAACTACGCAGAAAACGACGTGAAATTTATTCCCAACAAGAAGAAAGCTGATGCTTGAAGTAAAAAACCTCCGAAAAGAATACGGTGCGCTGACGGCCGTGAAAGGCATCTCTTTCTCGCTGAGACCCGGCGACATCTTTGGCTTCATCGGCTCGAACGGGGCGGGCAAAACGACGACCATCCGCATGATCAGCACGTTGCTCGAACCCACAAGCGGCACAGCCGTGCTGAACGGGGCCGACGTCGTGGCGAACCCGATGGACGTCCGGCGGATGATCGGCTATATGCCGGACTTCTTCGGCCTGTACGACGACGTGAAAGTCTGGGAGTACCTCGACTTCTTCGCCGCGATCTACCGGGTGCCATCCGGCCAGCGGCACGACATCATCACGAACGTTTTGGAGCTCACCGACCTCACGGTGAAGAAGGACGCGTTTGTTCAGTCCCTCAGCCGGGGAATGCAGCAGCGGTTGTGCCTTGCCCGATGTCTGGTTCACGACCCGGCCCTACTCCTGCTGGACGAGCCGGCAAGCGGCCTCGACCCACGCGCCCGCGCCGACCTGAAAGAGTTGATCGCCGAGCTGGGGCGGATGGGCAAGATCGTCATCGTCTCCTCGCACATCCTTCCGGAGCTCGCCGACTTCTGCAACTGCGTAGGCATCATCGAGCGGGGCGAACTGCTGGCCTTTGGCACGGTGGATGACGTCGTTCGGGGCATCCAGCCAACCCGCGAGCTCGAGATACGAGTGCTTTTCGATGCGCCAAATGCCGCCCGATCCGTGAGTTCGATGGCCGGGGTCCACGAAGTTCGCTCCACCGCCGACGACACGGTGCGGGTGGAGTTCAGCGGCACGCTGGAGGTCCAAGCCGACATCATCGACAAACTCGTACGGGATGGCTACCGAGTCGTTGGCCTCCGCGAACAACAGGCAGACCTGGAAGACGTTTTCCTTCGACTCACCACCGGGGCGGTGAATTAATATGGCGATAACAGCTTGGATAACTGAATTTCGTGATACCTATTTCGCGAACGCGACCTCGCGCCGAGATTTTCGCGTGCAAATGCGAGGAAGCCGTTCCGCCATCCTGTTTGGCTGCTACCTCTCCGCACTGGTGGCGGTCGCCACGATCTACTACTCGTCCTCCAACTTTGGGCAGGTGCAGTCGGTGGTCGAGGCGCAGCGGGCCCTCACCGAGTTCTATGCGACGATGATGCGCGTGCTCGCCGTGCTGGTGGTCCTCATCACCCCGGCGCTTTCGGCCAGCACCGTTGCGGCGGAAAGAGCGCGCCAATCGCTTGACCTCATCTTCTCGGCCCCCGTCTCGCCGCGCTACTACCTAGTCGGCAAAGTCATCAGTAGCTATCGGTACACGTGGATGCTTCTGGTGCTGGCCTTGCCCATCACGGCGGCCGCCGTGGTTCTCGGCGGAGCGGCTTGGGCGGATGTCTTGAACGCTTACCTGCTGCTTTCCTTCCATGCGCTGCTGTTCACGACGTTTGCCCTCTTGATGAGTAGCGTCGCCGCCAAGCCCGTCAGCGCCATCGTCTGGAGCTACGTCGGCGTTGGCTTTTATGCGTTCTTCACATCAATGTTCGCGACCTATTCGACGTTTACGCGAGGTTCGACCGACGAGCTACCGGTGATCGCCACGCTCACCCCATTCTTCGTTGCCGAGACGGCATCCTCCTATTCGCTGATTAACGGAGTCAACGTTCCGAACTGGATCCTCACCGGTCTCCTCGTTCTGGCCGCGTGTAAGTTCATGCTCTTGGGTGCGGCTGTCCGGTTGGAACCGGGCCAACCTAAGCACGTGCGCTCCCTGCGATCCCACGCACTTGCCTACGGCTTCGCACTCGCCGTACTTTATGGCTTCTGTGCGGGCACGTCCGGATTGTTCGGCATGACCGCGCCGAATCCAGCGGAAGTTGGTTCGAACACGTTCGCGATTGGACTCGTTCTCCTCCTGTTTATGCCCGGCCTCGTGTCCTATGGGTTCGATGACGGCCGTCGGCACTATCCGGATGGTGTGTTCAAGTTCCGAAACATCCTGACCGCGAAGCCGAGCGGCGCGCTGCCCTTCTTGTTGACCTTCTTCGGGCTGACAATTGTTGGCGCGATCGCCGGTCAGAGTGCCTACGGAAAGGCCGCCAGCCCAGAATTTTGGCCGTGGGTTGTTTTCGGTCTTGGCTTTTGGACGATGTTCTGGGCCTTCGGCCGACTTGCCTCTAGCGCGCTCTTGGGCGTGAAGTCGGCGCGCTCGGTTCTGACCGGGATCATCTGCACGTTCGTGCTCTTACCAATCGGGATCATTCCGGCACTCCAAACCGCCCTCGGCATCGTATGGCCGAACAACCTTTGGATGTTCTGGATTCTTGGCCCCGTCACCGACCCGAAGAAGTACGGCGTGACAGCGGCCTTCTACGGCGCGGGCTACCTCTTCCTCGCCATTCTCGTTTTCGCGGCCGCCGAGGCCAGCCTAAAGAAGCGTATGCTCGTAGCACGACTCCCCCATGGATATTCAGCAACAACTTAAGCGGTTTGAGCGACGCGTCCGCCTGATGCGCGGATGGAAAGGCTTTGCCATCGGGGCGAGCCTGGCGGCAGCCTTCGCCCTGGTCTGGGCAGTGATGGACTGGGCGAACCTTGCGCCTGCAAGTGCCATTGATCTCGGGCTCGTCGTCGCCTTCGGGGGCATCGTGGGTGGCCTGATTGGGTTCCTTCAGCCGGTCCCGGCAAAAACCCTGGGCGACTCGATTGACCGACGGGCCGGACTCGACAACCGACTCGGCACCGCGTTGGAAGGCAATCCGGCCGACGACGCCTTTGCCGAACCGCAGCGGGCCGATGCCCAAGCCAAGCTCGGCGGCATCCGGGCCAAAGACCTGTTTCCGTTCCGATTCGGTCGCCCGCAGTTTGCCGCCGTTACGCTTTCGGCGTTGGTCGCGGCGGTGTTCCTTTTGGGGAACACGCCGCTGCTTCTGAGCCCGGAGCAGAAGCAAGCGCGCAAAGAGATGAAGGCCGAGAGCGCGCGGGTCGAGAAAGTTCGGCGCGAAAACCTTGAGAATCCGAAGGATGCCCCGGGCATGTCGGAAGAGGAGAAGCGGCTCGCCGACGAGATGCGACGCCTGGAGCGTGAACTCGAACGGGCGAAAATGTCGCCCGAAGAGGCCATGCAGAAGGCGAACAACATCGCGAACGAGGCCGACAAACTTTCGCTCAAGGCAAACGAAGATGCCCAAAAGCAGCTTGCCACGGCAAGCGAAGCCATGGAGCAGATGAAGGCGGACGCGCTGAAGCAAGCCGGTCTTCCGCCGATGCCGAGCGGCATGACCGAGATGTCGCCCGAGCAGCGCAAAAACGCCCAGAAGGAAAACCAGAAACGGCAGAACGACCTAAAGGCGCAGATGGCCGCGCTGGAAAAACGGCTGGCCGAAATCAAAGAGCGACTGAAGTCGGACAAGCTGTCTAAAGCCGAGCGGGACCAGCTTGAGAAGGAACGCGCCGCGCTGGAGGCGCAGAAGAAAGCGCTAGAGAGCGAGCTTGCCGCCGCCAAGAAAGACGAATTGACGCTGAAGCTGAGCGCGGAAGCCCAGGCCGTCTTCGAAAAGATGGCCAAGAATCCGCTCTACCAAGAGCTGATGAAATTGCAGGCGAAGCTACAGGCGAACGCCGACGCCATGGCGAACGGCCAAAAGCCGACCCTCACGGCCGAGGAGCGCCGGAAGATGCAAGAGGCGCTGGAAGCTTTCGCCCGAGAAATGAAGGACCAGAAGGCCATGGAGGCGTACCTCAAGGCAATGATCGAGGCCCTCAAGAACGCCAAGACGGCGGGCAACTGCAAAAGCGTCGGCCTGGGGATTCGCCCGACGATGCCTGGAATCGGTGGCCCATCGAACGACATTTGGGCAGGCGACAACAAGAAGATCAACAAGCTCGATAAGGGCGTCGAGGGCGGCGGCAAGACCTTCACCACCCAGGTGACGGGCTCGAAGCGCCCCACCGGCGAATCGGACCCGTACATTGAGTTCAAAGCCCCGACGATGGTTGGTAACCGGTCGTCGATTCCCTACTCGAAGGTGCTGCCCAGCTACAAAAAGCGCGCCGAATCTGCTCTGAATCGGCAAGAGATTCCGAAGGAGTATCAGGGTCGCGTGAAAGAGTATTTCAAGAGCCTCGGCCAGTAATCATGGACGCAACACAGCAAACCAAAAAATTCTCCGAAACGTTTCAGAAGGTCCGAACGGAGATCCAAAAGGTCATCGTCGGGCAGGATGACGTGGTCGAGAGCGTCCTCATCGGCTTGGCGTGCAACGGCCACGTGCTTCTGGAAGGAATGCCCGGCCTCGGAAAAACGCTGCTCGTCAAGTCATTGGCCCAGTCCCTCCGGCTGGACTTCAGCCGCATCCAGTTCACCCCGGACATGATGCCGGCGGACGTGACCGGTACCAACGTGCTGACCGACTCACGCGCGTTCGAGTTTCGCCGAGGGCCCATCTTTGCGAACTTGGTGCTGGCCGATGAAATCAACCGCGCCACGCCAAAAACGCAAAGCGCGATGCTTGAAGCGATGCAAGAGCGCAGCGTGACGGTCGGCGGCAAACGGATGCCGCTCGCCGAGCCGTTCCTCGTGATGGCAACCCAGAACCCGGTAGAGCAAGAAGGTACGTACCCGCTGCCGGAAGCCCAGCTGGACAGGTTCCTGGTCAAGGTTTTGGTTCCGTTCCCGACCAAAGATGAGCTGCGCGAGGTTGTTCGCCGCACGACTGGAAACGAGACGCAAGAGGCCCTGCCCGTCGCCGAGAAGGAAGATGTTTTGGAGATGCGCAAGACCCTGCGCCAGGTTCAAATCTCGGACGAGGTTCTCAACTTTGCCCTTTCGCTCGTGGTGGGCACGCATCCAACCGGAGACGGATCGACCGACGTCGCCCGGAAGTATGCCCGGTACGGCGCCTCGCCGCGCGGCGCCCAATCGCTGGTATCGGTGGCAAAAGCGCAAGCGCTGTTGGGCGAGCGGTTTAACGTCTCGAAGGAAGACATCAAGCGGTCGCTGAAGTCGGTTTTGCGGCATCGTATTCTGCTGAATTTCGAGGCGGAAGCGGACGGAATGACGACAGACCAAGTGCTGGATCAGGTGCTGGCCTCCGTGGAAGCGAAAGATCGCGACCCGATCCGGGTTTAAGCCATCCCCATGCGCAACCTTCGCCCACGTGGAGCCAAACCATGCTGAGCCCGCGTGAGCTGCGCGCGCTCGGCGGGTTTCGTCTCGCCCCGCGAAAGTCGTTTCCGGGCAAGGTGCGGGGCGAGCGGCTGACCAGCCGTCGTGGCCTCAGCATCGAGTTCGCCGACTATCGCGAGTACGCGGAAGGCGACGACCTGCGGCACCTCGACTGGAACGTGCTCGCCCGGCTCGAAACGCCGGTCATGCGGACCTACCGCGACGAGGAGGATCTTGCCGTCCACATTCGGCTGGACGCCAGCCCGAGCATGTCGTTTGGTGAGCCAAGCAAGCTCGATTACGCCCGCCGACTCGCGATGGCGGTCGGCGTGATGGGCTTGATCGGCGGCGATGCGGTATCGATTCGGCCGCTTGGCGACACCCGGCGGTTTCCTCCACTTCGCGGCCGGGCGTCCTATGTGCGGCTTCAGGAGGGCATCACGGCCACCGAAGAGCGCGCTTCGGAAGGCTTCGCCCGCGACGTCCGGACGCTGGCGTCCACAAGCATTTCTACTGGTCTGGTCATCATCATCTCCGACGCACTCGACCCGGACGCGGCGGCGGCGCTGAACCTGCTCGGCGGTCGCGGCCACGAAGTCTGGCTGCTGCAGACCCTAAGCGCGGTAGAGATCGACCCCGACCTAGAAGGTGATCTGCGCTTGATCGACGCGGAGAGCGGAGCCGAAGTCGAAATCACCGCGAATTCAGAAGCAATCGCCCGTTACCGGGAAAACCTGCGCGCCCACAACGAGGGGCTGGCGAGCGCCGTTCGTCGCATTGGCGGAAGGTTTGCGAGCGTGGCCGTCGGGACCCCGCTTGAGGACGTCGTGCAAAAGACCATGCGAAGGGAGGGCTGGCTCCGATGAGCTTTCTGAATCCGGCCGCGCTTTGGGCGATGCTCCCGTTGGGCGGCATCATCGTTGCCCTCTACTTGCTGAAGATGCGCCGGCAGGATATGCGCGTCCCGGCCTCGTTCCTTTGGCCAGCGCAGACCGAGGAGATCCGGGCGAACAGCCTCTTTCAGCGGCTCCGGTTCTCTTGGTTGCTCGTTTTGCAGCTCCTCGCGGCTTTGCTGGTGGTGTTAGCGGCCGCGCGGCCGCAAACGATGCAATCCGGCCTCGCGGGGCAGGTCACCGTCATCGTATTAGATTCGAGCGCGAGCATGGCGGCGACCGACGTCCGACCGAGTCGTTTTGACGCGGCGAAGGGCATCGTCGCCGGGGCCATCCGCGAGGCAAAGCCGAGCGACCGACTGGCACTCATCGAAGCTGGGCCGAACCCACGCGTGGTGTTTTCGCTCTCCAGCGACCCGCGGAAGCAGCTTTCCGCGCTTGATGGCCTAGGCACGACCGACGCAGAAAACGACGTCGCCGAGGCGCTGCGTCTGGCGGGAGCTCTCGTTGGTGGGATCGATGGCGCGCGCATCATCCTGGTTTCGGACGGAAGCTTCGCCCCGGTGACGGACTTCTCTCGCGGCAAGGCAGCCGTGTTCTACCAAGGCGTCGGCAAACTTTCCGACAACCTGGCGATCACCGCGCTTGGCCAGACCGACTCGCCGGAGGGCCGCCTGCTGTACGTCGCCGTGAAGAACTTTGGGCCGAGCGCGACCGAAGGCACGATCAGTCTCTACGCTGACGGAAAGCCGCTTGATAGTCTCGCCTTCAAGATCGGAAAGGGGTCAACCTGGGGCAAAACCTTGCAGGTAGCTCGCAAAACGCTGGTCTACGAGGCGCGGCTGGAAGCGCCGGACTATCTGAAAGCCGACAACTATGCGGTGGCGGTCGCCGATCCCGGGGCAAATTTGCGGGTTTTACTCGTGGGACCGCCCGACCCATTCACCGAGCGCGCCCTCGGCCTCGACCCCCGGGTGAAGCTGGAGAAGGCAACCCAACTTCCGGCCAATGCCGGTGGGCAGTACGACGTTGTCGTGTACAACGGCGTGGAGGAGCGCCCGGTTTCGGCACGCGGAGTGTTGGTCTTGGGGCGAAGCGGGACTGGCTCGGCGATCAAGGAATCCGGGACCTCGAAAGGAATGGAATTCCTTTCGAAGACGGACGACCCGATTCTTAAGGGCGTTGACTTCCGCGTGACTCAGGCCGACAAAATCGCCCGGTGGGCTGCCGCTGGCCGCGGCACGGAACTCGCCACGTCGTCGCGCGGGGCACTGGTCGTCAAGGAAGAAACCGCCGGTCGTCGCCGCCTGTATTTGGCATTTGCCCCGCTCGATTCGGATTTTCCGTTGCAGGTCGGCTTCCCAATCTTCTTCGCCAACGCGGTGACCTATCTCGGCGGGGCGCGCGACCAATCCGCGCTGTCCGTCGATGCCGGGAAGCCGTTCTCAGTGCCGGCCGAGAAAGAGGCCAAAGTCTCGTTCAACGGCGATAGCATCGTTCCCTCGCGCAACGGCATGGCGGTGATTCGAAGCGTCGCCCGGGTCGGGCGCGGCGAGATTCGGGTGGACGGCAAACCCCGCGCGCTTTACGCAAGCCTTCGCAGCGAGCGCGAATCCAACATCGTCCCGCAAAAGTCGGTGTCGCTTGGCGGCGGCGAAGTCAAAACAACGCAGACGCCCACGCGGCTGGGCGACTTTTGGCGTCCGCTGCTTGCCCTCTTGCTCGCCGTTCTCGCGTTCGAGTGGTGGCTGTTCGTGAAGAAATCATGAGACTGGCCGAACCGCTGTATCTGCTGCTTCTGCTGCCCGTTTTCGCCGGGTTGTGGTTCAGCTTCCGCCGAACCTTCGGCATGGTGAAGGCCCGGAAGCGCATGGCATTTGTCCTTCGCGCGATCTTGGCGGCTCTGCTCGTGATCGCGCTCGCCGGGCCAGAAGCGGTTCGTCCGAACGTCGGTTTGGCGACCATTTTCGTCATCGACCGGTCCGATTCTGTGAGCGGTGCCCCGGCAAAAGCCGCCGAGACGTTCGTCGATGCGGCTCTCCAAAAGCTCGGGCCGGATGACCAGGCCGGGGTTGTCGTCTTCGGCCGCACTCCGCTTGTCGAGTCCAGCCCGGGTGGCCGACGACGCCTAGACCCCATCCGATCCGACATCGACCCCTCCGATAGCGACCTAGCAGCGGCGGTGCGACTTGCCACGGCTACGTTCCCCGAGGGCAAAGCCCGGCGGCTTGTCGTGCTCTCCGACGGAAACGAGACGAAGGGCGATGTTGCCGGCGTGGCCCAGGTCGCCAGCACCGACAACCTGTCGATCGACGTCGTTTCGCTTGCGGCCAAAGCTTCCGATAAGGAAGTCAGCGTGGTTGCCCTCGAGTCGCCGGATGAAGTGCGGACCGACCAGCCGTTTAACCTGCGGCTGTTGGTCGATTCCAGCGGAACCCAAAACGGCCAGGTCGAGATCGACCGCGACGGCGTGCTCCTTCGAAAGATCAACGTAAGCTTGACCGCCGGGACGAACTCGATTGTCATTCCGGAAAAGCTTCCGCGCACCGGTTTCTACCGCTACCGCGCGACCCTTCGCACCGAACGAGACGGAGATAACCGCAACAACGTCGGCCTCAGCTTTGTTGCGGTCCGTGGCAAGCCCCGAATCCTGGTGCTTCAGGAAAACCCCGGCGACAAAACCCTGGCAGCGGCCCTACAGAAGTCGGGCCTCTCCGTGGATCTTGGAGGGCCAGCAAGTGCGCCGGTTCGACCCGAGGATTTTCAGGCCTACGACGCCGTCATCTTTAACGACGTGAATGCCGATTCCTTCCGCTCCACGCAGCTGAAGCTGGTGCAATCGGCTATCCGCGATTCTGGCGTTGGCTTTGCTATGGTCGGCGGGGAGAACAGCTTCCTTCCCGGCGGCTACTACGGAACTCCGGTCGCCGAGGCGTTACCGGTGGACCTGAACATCCGCCAGCGCAAGACCTTCCCCAGCACGTCGATCCTTATCATGGCGGACGCCAGCGGATCGATGGGCATGATGGAGGACGGCGTCCAGAAAATCCGATTGGCGGCGATGGCGGCCGAGGAAACGGTCAAGCTGCTGTCGCCGATGGACCGCGTGGGCGTTGCGGGAAGCACGGACGGCATCGAGTTCGTCGCCCCGATGCAAAAGCTGACGGACAAGGAGTCGGTCATCGCCCAGGTGCGAAGATTAAGCGTTGGCGGAGGCGGCATCTACGTTCGGCCATCCATGGAAAAAGCCCAGGAGGTCTTGATGAAGGAGACCTCCCAGGTACGGCACTTCATCCTGTTGGCCGACGGCGCGGACGCCGACGAGCATCCCGGCAGCGTCGCGATTGCCCTGCAAATGCGGGCGAACAAGATCACGACGTCCGTGGTTTCGATTGGTCGCGGCAAGGACGTGAGCTTCCTTCAGGAACTCGCCGCCGCCGGTGGCGGGCGATTCTATCTCGCGGACCGGGCGAGCCAGCTACCCGCGATTTTCACCCAAGACACGTCGATCATGTCCCGCTCGGCCATTGAAGAAGGCGCGTTCCTGCCGAAGTTCACCGGCGACGACGACATGCTGAACGGCATCGACGGGACGCCGCCCTTGATGGCGTACTGCCTTACCGACTCGCGACCACTCGCACGAACGCTGATGCGCACGGCGAAAGATGATCCGCTCTTGGCCACCTGGCAATACGGATTGGGAACCTCGGTCGCCTTCACCAGCGACGCGCAGCCGCGATGGGCGGCGAAGTGGGTCGGCTGGAGCGGCTACGACGCTTTTTGGAGCCAGCTCGCGCGCGGCATCGGCCGACGCGCGACCAGCAACCGGTACCAGGTCTCGGTGCGGCAGAACGGCGGAAAGGGCGAACTTGAACTTCGGGCGTTCGACCGGCTTGGGAATCCGCTGACGACGAACGGCGCGAAGGTTCGGGTGGCAACTCCCAAAGGCGATCCGCGAGACGTGGCCGTTACGCAACGTGCCCCGGGCGTGTTTACTGGCTCGTTCGATGCGAATGAGCTGGGCAGCTACATCGTCACCGTCGCCGAGAGCGACGGCGCCGGAAAGTCGCGGGTGTCCGCGAGCGGGTTCAGCGTTCCCTACCCGCCCGAGTACCGAACCAAGCGGACGAACACGCCGCTTCTGACGGCCCTCGCTGAGACCACGGGCGGCAAGGTTCTCAAGTCGCCCGAGGAAGCCCTGCGACCGGTCGCTGATCCCGGCGGATCGATCTCGGAACTTTGGCTATGGTTTGTGGGTACGGCTGCGGTCTTGCTGCCGCTCGATATCGCGATCCGGCGCATCGCGCTGCCGTTCGGGGCGATTTGGGCGGCCCTGCTCGCGTGGATTCCTCGGCGTGGCGCGAAGGAAGAAGCTCCGCAGGCCAAAGTGATGGCCCAGCTTAAAGCCGTCCGGCAAAGAACCGCCCGCGATGCCGCGCCCAAACCCGAAGGCAGCCCGGTGGTTCCCACCGTTCCCGTCACAAAAACTCCGGAGACGAATCCGGAGCCCAAAGCACCAACGCCGGATGCCGCAAACACGGCAAACGCCTTGCTGGAAGCAAAACGCCGACGGCGCGGCGAGTAGCCGTTTCGGACTATCCTCAATCCATGTCGGCAAAGTATCTGGGCGCGCACATGCCCACCGGGAAGGGTCTCGGAAACGCGGTTCGCGAAGGCAAGAAGATCGGATGCACCGCCGTTCAGGTTTTCACGAGCAGCCCGCAAACCTGGCGTGCCAAAGCGATTACCGACGACATGGTCGCCGACTTTCGCGCCGCGCTGGCCGAGACCGGCATCGACCGCGTGGTGAGCCACGACAGCTACCTGGTGAACCTATGCGCCGCCGATGAAGATAAGCGCGAGCAGAGCCGCCAAGGGCTGGGCGATGAATTAAAGCGATGCGCCCGCTACGGGATCGGCTACGTTGTCAGCCACATGGGCGCGCACGTTGGAGCGGGAACCGAGGCCGGCCTGGCGATGGTCGCCGAATCCGCCAAGATCGTGCTCGACAAAGCCCCCGAAGGCGTGATGCTGCTGATGGAAACGACCGCCGGGCAGGGCAGTTCCCTCAACGCGAACTTCGAAGAAATCGGCTGGCTATTGCGGGAGATCGACCATCCGCAGCTCGGCGTTTGCCTGGATACGTGCCACATCTTTGCCGCGGGATACGACATCCGAACTGCAGAGACATTCAATGAGACGTTCGCGAAGTTCGAAGCGACCGTCGGCTTCCGGCATTTAAAATCGGTTCACTGTAACGACAGCGCCAAGTCGTTTGGCAGCCGCAAAGACCGGCATGCACACATCGGCGAGGGGGAGATTGGAATCGAGGCGTTCCGGAAGCTGGTGAACGACGCGCGGTTTGCGGAGGTTCCGATTCTATTGGAAACGCCGGATGCCGAAACCGACCATGCGCGGAATCTGGCGACTCTGCAGAGCCTGATCGGAAACTAAAAAGAGTGGGACGACTGATGGGAATTGAACCCACGGCCTCCTGTGCCACAGACAGGCGCTCTAACCACTGAGCTACAATCGTCGCGCGAAGCATCATAATACCCGGCGGGCCGATATACTCAATCGGCATGGCACTCGTCTTCATCGCGCTTGGCTCGAATCTCGAATCTGAGCTTCCGCGCGAGATGTATCTGCACGATGCGCTCAACCAGCTTTCTGGCTTACTTTGCGGAATGCGGGTCAGTCCGTTTTACGAAACGGCCCCGAAATACCTGCTGGATCAGCCGCCCTTTCTGAATGCGGTGGCGTGTGGCACGGCAGTTCTGGCACCTCTTGGCCTCCTACAGCGGCTCAAAGCGATCGAGAAGCTGCTTGGCCGAACCGAGGGCGTGCGAAACGGACCCCGCGAGATCGATCTCGACCTGATCTCATACGGCACGCTTCGATATCGGTACGGCGACACGCTCATCGTGCCGCACCCTCGCGCCGCCGAACGCCGCTTTGTGCTTCAGCCGATGGCCGACCTAGACCCAATGGCCCAGCTGGTGGGAATTGGCGCGGTTGGCGACCTGCTCCTCAAAACAAACGACCCACTAGAAAGCGTCCAACTTTATACCGATGCCGTACTACCGCTACACCGCAACTAGGCCGTCGGGCGGTGCCCGGGTGGGGCAAAGCGTCAATGGCACCATCAAGGCGGGCTCGCTCGCCGAGGCAAACCAACTTTTGGTTCAGCAGGGATTGGTGGTTCAGCATCTTGCAGACCCGTCAGCTCAGGCACCGGTGGCATCTGCCCCGGTTGCCGTGATGGCAAGACCGGTCGCCGCGGCCGCGCCGGTGATCTCGGTGCCGGTCGACACCAGGCCCGTCATCCGCACGGTTCCGGGATCGAACAAAGACCGCATGTTCCTCTTTTTGCAGCTGGGCGGAGCGTTGCAAGCGGGAATCAACCCGGCGCAGGCGTTTCACGAAATTTCGCGGCGGGTGCCGGGCTACTACCGACCAGCAGTGGAAGCCCTTGCGGCGGCCGCCGCCGAAGGTGCCGACCTTGGGGCGGTCATGGCGCGCTACCCGGACCTGTTCCCCGACGACACGATTGCCATGATTCGCGCCGGGCAAGAAGGCGGCTATCTCGCCGAAGCCGCCACCGAGATTTCGCGCCAGTCCGAGAGCGCGCACAAGTTCAAGCGATTCTTTTGGTGGATTCACCTCGTTTTCTGGAACGCGATCATCGGTATTCCGGGCATGATCTGGGCCTCCAACTCGATGCTGGAAATGTACGACCGAATGGAGAAGTCGGTCAATTCTGGTCAGGGCCCCGGCCTGGGCGAAATCGGCGGAGCGTATCTCGGCATGTTGATTTGGCCGTACGGGCCAATGTTCCTCTTGCTGCTCGCAATCAGTTGGGCACTTTGGAAGTACTTCGGCGCGGCGCGGACCCGTCGGCTGCGGCACAAAATCGGCCTTCAGGTGCCGGTCTTCGGCAAGCGCGCCTGGCACGAGAACCTGCGCCGCTTCACCTGGTCGCTCTCGCGCCTCTCGAAGGCCGGGTTCGCCCCGGCCCGCGCCTATGCGATGGCGGCCGATACCGTGCCGAATCTCGAGATGCGCGATCGGCTGCGGCATCTTGGCCAAAACCTCGGTGGTGCTGAGAAAATGTCGGACATCATCGGACGGTCGAACCTGTTTCCCGATGAATTTGTGCCGGTGATGGCGACTGCCGAGTACACGGGAGACATTCCCGGCGCGATGGACCACCTCTCGCGCAGCAGCCAGGGCGAGTTTGAAACCGCCGAGGGCTACGCCAAGCTCCGCAGCTCCATCTGGGGCGTGCTGGCTTTGGTCGTGACGTCCGGCCTCATGCTGGCCATCTTTATGTACATGTGGTATCACCAGCTCCCGGCAAAGGTGCTGGAAGGATTGGAGCCGTAAGCATGCCGACCTTTGAATTTGAAGCCCAAGATGCCGCCGGAAAGCCGATTCGCGGGCAGGTTTTCGGTGCCTCGCTCGATTCGGCGCTAGCCGATCTGGGCCGTCGCGGCCTCCAGGTTTCAAACATTGGCGCGGCAGTGAACCACAACGATCCGCTTTCAGAAGTGGCAAGCGAACCCCGACCGGTCGAAGTCGACCGAAGCCTGCCCGCCCCCGCACCGCTGGAGCAGCGGTCCTACATGCAAACCAACGTTTGGGGACCGCTGGTCGGACAGGTTTCGCTGAAGGACCTGGCGTTTTTCTTCCGGCAATCGGCGACGATGATCCACGCCGGAGTGCCGATTGTCCAGACCATCGACACGCTGGCGACCCAGGCGCGCGAGCCAAAGTTCAAGCAGATCCTGCGGGAGATGACCGGCGCCGTGAAGGAAGGCCACTCGATGTCGGACACCATGCAGCGGTACCCCGAGGTCTTCGGCATGATCATGGTGAGCATGACGCGCGCTGGCGAACGCGGCGGCTTCATGGACACGGCCCTCACCTACACCGCTGACTATCTGGACAAAGAGATCGCCCTGCGCGCTTTATTCAAAAAACTGACGTTCTATCCGAAGTTGCAGGTCGGCGCGTCAATCCTCATCATCCTGGCCGCGAACGCGATCATTGTGGCGGTGCGGCCCGAGGGCCAGCAAATTCAGAGTCCCTTGACCACGGCGGCAACCTGGATCATCCTGACGCCGATCATCATCGGCATTTTCCTTTTCTTTCGGGTTGGGTTGAAGAACCTCGCGGTGAAAGCAACTTTCGACCGAATGCTGCTGAAGCTCCCGGGCATCGGCACGATGATCATGGAGATGTCGATGGCGAAGTTTGGCCGCGCGTTCGCGGCGCTTCACAAGAGCGGCTTGCCGCTGTCGGAGTCGATGAAACTGAGCGCCGACGCGTGTGGGAACGAGCATCTTCGCGGGCTGATGTACCCGGCGATCAAACGGCTGGAGACCGGCGGCACCATCTACGAGACCCTGCGCGACACCCGAGCTTTCTCGCCGATCGTGCTGGATATGGTCGCGACCGGAGAGACGACCGGCAACCTGGACTACATGCTGCAGAAGGTGGGCGAATTCTACGAAGAGGAAGCGACGGCGAAATCGACGCAGGCCGCCTACATCACCGGGGTGATTCTGGCCCTCATCGTCGGCGTTTACATCGGCTACATCATCATCACGTTCTACAGCGGCTACACCGCCGGAATCATGCGCGGGCGAATAAGCCCAAACCAGCCAAAATAGGGGTGCCGCCATGGCATCGCATTACGAAACGCTGGGAATTAGCTCGTCCGCCACGGCGGAAGAGATTCGCCGCGCGTTCCGTCAGATGGCGCTGAAGCATCATCCCGACCGCTCTTCGTCCTCCGCCTCCCAGGCGAAGTTTCTGGCCGCGAAGGAAGCGTACGATGTCCTGATCGACCCGTCTCGGAGGGAGTCGTACGACGCGATCCAGCGCAGCCGCGCTGCCTACGAAGCGGAGAAAGCCCAACCCAAGCCACGTCCCGCACCGGCGCCACCCACCCCGCCTAAGCCGGCTTCCGGGCCGATTTCGGTAAAGATGCAGCGGCTCGCGAGCCTGTTCTCGCGGGGCCAGCAGGCCTCGGCGGAAGCCCTCGCGCGCGAGATTTTGCAGCAGGATCCACGTCAGGCCATGCCGTACGCGGTTCTAGGCGATATCGCGCGCGGTCGCGGCGACCTAAATGAGGCATGCCGAATGTACGCCTACGCGGCGCAGTTCGACGCGACGAACCCGCTCTATGCCCGCCGCTACGAAGAGCTGCTTGAGAGCGCGATGGTCGTCACGAATCGGCGCGGCGCGCAAATGGTGGCCGGCCCGAGCAACAGCACCGGTGGGTTAGTCGGTCTGGGAATCAGTGCGTTGCTTGGCGTCGGAGTTGGCGCGCTCTCCTTTGATGGTGCGGTGTTGCTTGCCGGGTTACTGGGTGCCTTTGCCGGATTCATTCTTGGGATCTCGTTTTCGCTGTCGAACCTTGTCGACCCGGCCGAGAGCGTGATGGTCACTCCCGGGCAGCGCGGCAACATGCGGCTGGGTCCAAGCGGGTTCCTATTCGTGCTCGGCTTCGCCAACTTTTGGCTCTCGGCCGGGGTCGGCGTCGTGCAGTTCCTGGTTCAGCAGACGGCCAACCGAAGCTTGGCGCGCAGTTTTGCCGCCGTTGCCGCAGTAGCGCTGGTGTTTATCCTGTTTGGGCAAGTGTCCGGGGCGGTTCCGTTGCCGGTAGGTTGGCTCTGGCTCGGCAATGTGGTCCTGTTTGGCCACCTGCTGGGATGGATTCTGGCCGACGGTTTCCGTCGGCCAGAATAGTCGGACCTGGTTATCGGAAGTTGACGAAGTCGACGGGGAAGTCGAGGTCGAGCCCTTTGATGAACTGGATCGCCTTCTGAAGGTCGTCCTTGCTCTTTGAGCTCACGCGGATTTCTTCTCCCTGGATCTGCGCCTGCACTTTGAGGCCGGCGTCCTTGATCTTCTTGATGAGCGGCTTCGCCTTTTCTTGGGGGATGCCACTCTTGAACTCGATCTTCGAGCGAATGGAAATTCCGGCGCCGGGCTCCGCAGTGCCCCAAGCGAACTGGCGCGCATCGATTCCGCGCTTGAGGAGCTTTGAGAAAACGATATCCTGAAGCTGCTCCATCTTGAATTCGTCGTCGGCGACCAGCGTCGTCTCCTCCTTATCCGTCACGATTTCGCACTTCGAACCTTTGAGGTCGTAGCGGTTCGAGAGGTCCTTCTCGGCCTGGTTCAGCGCGTTCTTGACCTCCATCTGGTCAACTCGCGACACGATGTCAAAGCTAAAATCGGCAGTTGCCATGGGTTACGCGGCCTCCAGGTCGCTGCTCTGCACGAGCAAAACGTAGTTCACGTCAAAATCCATCTCTTCTTTAGTGAGCACTTTCTTCTGTTCTTCCGAGACACTGCCGACAAACTTGGCCCGCATCCGCCCGGTCGCCACCTGGTGCACGTCGGCGGTCACGGTGCTCATGCTGCTCGGCTCTACCTTTACGGCAACTTCCTTTTCGCTATAAACCGACTGCACGACTCCGACCAAACCGCTCATATGGCCGTAGTATCGGTTGCTCTTCCGGTCTTCGGCCGTCACCGGGCGGTCGATGATGCGGACTCGGTCCCCATCCTTCCAAGTAATCACCCGATTAGTTTACCGGTCCGGGTCTTGCTCCCTCAAAGGTGCGGGCTTTCGCTCGGAACGGAGAAGCGTTGCAGGATTTTCGCCAGCACGCTTTCCGCATCGAGTCCGACCTCGTGCCGAAGCTGCGCCTGCGTGCCATGCTCCACAAAACGGTCGGGCAGGGCGATGATCTGCTGTCGAATCGGGAGATCAAGCTCACCGACCCGCGCCTGAACCTGCTGCCCAAATCCGCCGATGGTCGCGCTTTCCTCAAGGGTCACGAGGCGACCGGTTTGCGCCGCCAAGCCCAGAATCGTTTCCTCGTCCCACGGTTTCGTAAATCGCACGTTGATTACGGTGGCCCGAACGCCATGCTCCTGCAGCCGAGTGGCGACTTCCCAGGCGACGCCAACCATGCTGCCCACCGCCGCGATCGTGAGGTTTGGCTTGTCCAATTCGGGGTTCAAAACTTCGGCGCGGCCGTGCTGAATCGAAGTTCGATGCTCCGGAAGGCGATCATCGCCCGCACCGCGCGGATAACGAACGGCTGCCGGCCCCGAGTCGAAGTCCGTCATCCAGCGAACCATTTCCCGAAGTTCGGTGGCATCTCGCGGAGCGAGCACCGTCATGTTCGGCATCATCGAAAGGTAGGAAAGATCGAAAACACCGTGGTGCGTCGGGCCGTCGTCGCCAACCAAACCAGAACGATCGAGGCAGAACCGCACCGGCAGGTTCTGCAAACAGACGTCGTGAAGAATCTGGTCGTACGCTCGCTGAAGGAAGGTGCTGTAGATCGTGGCGAACGGCTTGAGGCCGCCCGCCGCCATTCCCGCTGCCATCGTGACGGCGTGGGACTCGGCGATTCCCACGTCGTAGTAGCGATCCGGGAATGTCTTCGCAAAACCGTTTAGGCCGGTGCCGTCCGGCATGGCGGCGGTAATGGCAACGACTTTCGGATCGGTGTCGGCCGCCTGGCAAATCGCGTCGCCGAACGCCTGCGTGTAGGTCACCGGCCCGGCCGATTTCTTCATATCGTGCAGCGCGAGATCGAACGGAACGACGCCATGCCATTTTCGGGCATCTTCTTCGGCGACCTCGTAGCCCTTGCCTTTGACCGTGAGCGCATGAACGAAGACCGGGTAGTTGAGCTCGCGGATATTGCGGAAGACCTCCAGTAGCGTCGGTAGGTCGTGGCCATCCACCGGGCCGATGTACTCCCAACCGAGCTCCTCAAAGATGGTTCCGGTGACGTCCGGGGCTAAGTAGTGGGTGATGCCATGACGGAGGCCGTCGGCCACCTTCGTGATCGGGTCCGGCATCTTCGAAATCGCTTCCTTGGCCCGGCGGGCGACGTGCTGGAGCGTTGGCTGGCTGCGAAGTTTTGCCAGGTAATTGGTGAGCGCGCCCACGTTCGGCGCGATGGACATTCGGTTGTCGTTCAATACGACAGCCAGGTCGAGGCCCATTTCACCCGCATGGTTCAGGGCTTCCCAGCTCATTCCGCTGGCGATGGCGGCGTCACCGGTAACCGCGACAACCTTCTCGTTGCCACCTTGACGGTCCCGAGCAGCGGCAAATCCGACGGCCGCGGAGATGGCCGTCCCGGCGTGGCCCGCGCCGAAGCTATCCAGCGGATGCTCGGTCCGGCGAAGGAATCCGCTGATGCCGCCGTGCTTGCGAAGCGTCGGGAATTCCTTCAATCGGCCGGTGAGAATCTTGTGCGGGTAGGCCTGATGACCGGTGTCCCAAATCACGCGGTCCGGAGGCAGGTGGTAGGCGGCGTACATGGCGACCGTCAACTCGACGGTGCCAAGGTTGGAGCTGAAGTGCCCGCCGGTTTTGCTGACGTTGTCGAGGATCGCCTGGCGCACCTCTTTGGCGAGTTCGCCGAGTTCTTTGTCCGTCAGTCGATGCAGTTCTGCGGGAGTGACGAGCGCTTCGAGAAACTGGCGGGTGGATTCCATGGGCCTCAACCTTATCTACGCCTTCACCATACGCCACGTTAAGGCGTTGCAGGGCCATAAGTCTTCCGCCTTAACTTTCTAGGACTCGATCGGCCCAATCCCGCAACGCGTCGCCCGCCATTTGACTCGTGGGCGGAAGAACTTCAAGCACCGGGATGCCTTCCCATACCGCCCGGTCGAATCCGCCCTCGGCTAGAACAAAGCCGTCGGTTCGGTCGCCGGCGTTCATCGGCGACCGGATCAACGCGGTCTGCGCAAGCAGGATGAGGAACCGCTCCGCGATGGCCATCTCGTGATCCAGGAGCGTCGCCAGCTCAAATTCGGGCAGAGCGAACTTCTGCATGCCCAGGGTGTAGCCGGTGTTGGCCCCGGCGACAGTTCGAAACTGCACGGAAACGTGCTCCCGGGCATCGAACTTTGGGTCGAGCCGATCTGAAAGTCGAACCTGGCTTGGGAGCAAATAGCGCCGGGAAATCGGGTCGGCGATGACGCCCTCCGAGAGGCTAGCCAGCCGCGCCGTCACGTCTTGCAGGAAGTCAAGCGAGGGAAAAACGTCTGGGTCGTGGCTTTGAAAGGTGAACTGCGCAATCGTCCAAGTTCCGCGGATTCGGGCGACCGTCTCCGCCGAAAAGTCCATCGCCAGGGCGCTTTGGGCAAAGGTCTCCGGGTTGAAGCCGGCGTCTTCTTTGCCCATTAGCAGCATTTGGCAGACCGTCTTGCGGCTTCGGTCGGCGATGGCATATGCCCCCGGTCGCATCGGCTGCCGAAGCTCTTCCTTCGTGGCTCCGGCCCGCAACGGTGCCCCAAAGCCGACCACCGGCCCTTCATACTCCGGCTTCGGAACGATGACGTCTTCGATGGACGGCAGAACCGAGGCGGAACTGAGAACGGAAAGGTAGTAGGATTTCGAAAGCCCAAAGCCCGGCGTCTTGGGTGCGCCAAACCGCCAAAGTTTCATTGGGCTATTTTACGATCCCTCGATCCAGAAGCCGCCGCCAAAGTCCCGGGATCCACGCGAAAAACCACGCGCCGACCGCCCCGCGCCAAGCACCTGCCGGAACGCTTTCGGCCCCGGATTCGATCTTCACCAGCCCAAAAGGATCGACCGCCGAGAAGAACTCCTTTGGACCGGGGCGCAGTGTCCCCGGAAGCCGAATCGTTTTCGCGAACCGGGCCAACTTCGGCCGCATCCGTCGGCTCCAGGCGGTGATTTCTTCGCCTTCGAAAAACATCAGGTAGGAGCTGATCATCAGCATCGAGAACAGCGGGATGTTCATGCTGTACTCGATGTAGGCGTGCATGCCGATCGCGGCGATGAGCACGTACTTCCGCGCCGGCTTGTAGTAAACCAACGACACGAGGCAGAACTCGACGAGCAACGTACCGTAGGTGGTCACCTTGACCATCGGCAATTCCTTCATAAACGGCGGCACGGGAAACCGCTCGAACTCCTGCAACCGCGCCGTGTACCAAGTTGCCGTGCCATCGCGCCATAGGTTGCCGCCGTACTTGATCCAGGTCGTCATCAAGTACAGCACCGAGACGTTGAACGCCATTAGCCGTTGCGGCCATAGCGGCGCATAGACCGGACCGGGCTGGATCTTCCCGCGCCACAGCCCGATGAGCCGGTCTAGCGAACACGCTGCCCCCGCGGGCGCCATGCACAAGTAGAGCAGCATCACGCGAATGACCGTGTCGCCGCCGTGCAGAATCGTGGGAGATCGGTGGTGCACCGTAATGAGGCAGACCGCGAGGAGGATCGTCGAGAACCGGGTGAACAGGCCCAGCATCACGAACAGGCTAGCGACCGTCGCCAAAATGAACACGAGCGCTACCCAGAACGGGTCGGTGACGCCCTGCAGCAAGTTCACCCGGGCCAAAGTCTGGTCGCCTAGCGTTGGCTGCGGCCCGAGCCACGGTAGCGCCAAGCGGTTCGGCAGGAATCCGGTTTCGGTGAACCAATCCTGGTACTGCGGAATCAGCATGAGCTGATCGAACAGCACGATGGCCCCAAAGCAGATCCGGTAAAGACCGACGGGAACTGGTGATCCCCAGCTGAACCAGTATCGGTCGAGTGCCTTCAGGAACTCCTTCACGGCTGCGGTTTCTCCGTTTTTGCGCCGCGTAGCACCGCGGCTTCGACGACATAGGTGTAGTACGGATAGCTTGAGTAGGCGGTGGCTTGCGGCTTGCCGGGCGCGGCAACGTCGCGCCAGTGCCGGTTAAGGGTGATCTGCACCGGCGGATTCCCAGGGTACCTATCCACCTTACGCGCCACGGCTTGGGCGAACGGCAGCCAGAGGTACACGTTCGTTTCCATGTGCGCTCGCTCAAAAAACTTGCGGTACCGTTCCGCCGGGTACTTCTGGGGAATCGGGAGATCGGCGATTCGGGGGTAGGCGTACCGTTCGACTTTGCCGTCGCGGTAGCGCACGGTAGCGTCGCCGTAATAGTCGCGCTGGGCCGGGTTTGGCGAGAACATATCCCAGTACTGCCAGAAGCCGGTGGAAACGACGTATGCGCGAACGACCGGAATCTGCCGGAGCTTCATCTGGTTGAAGATGAGCAAGTGGTCCGTACCCATCGGCACAAACTTCGCGTCAACGTTTCGCGTCGGGAGTGTCCAGACAACCACGCAAAAAATCTGAAAAGGGACGAAAACCTTAACCCACAACGGGGTGCGGCGGGGCGAAGTAGGGTCAACGCGGTTTTCAGGCGGAGAATCCGCCGACGTTGACCCTTTCTTCATGGCCCGAGGTTACCGCTCGATCTCGGCAAGTACCGGTTCGAGCTCTTCGTTCGGCCCGATGGCTTCTCGAATCTGCTTGGCCAAGGCGCGTGCTTCTTCGCTGTGGCCGGCTCGGCTTGCGGCAAGCCCGAAGTTGATGTGGATCGGGAGCGAAGACGGGTTGGCGATCGCCACCTGCTTCATGACGTTGTAGGCTTCTTCGGTTCGACCAAGGCCGGTCATCGCCATCACGTACTCGCCGAACGCCGGCTCGCAACCTGGGAAGAGCTCCAGCAATCGAATCGCGCTTTCGAGCGCGTCTTCGTACTGCTCGGTTCGGTTGTAGGCCGAGGCCAACAGGGCGTACAGCTTCCAGTAATCGGCCAGCCAGTTGCGCAACGGCTTGAGCTCGCGAATCGCGCCCTGGAAGTCGCCGGCTTCCATCTTCAGTCGCGCGCTGTCGACGGTCTCGACGCGCTTCGGCTGCTCCAGCTCGATCAGACGCGCCAGCGTCTCGGCACGGATGTCCGGTTCGGGGTTACAGTTGAGGATTTGCTTAAGGACGTCAGGAACTTCGAAGTGTCGTCCCGCGCGCTCCAAGGTATGGGCGTACTCGATGAGCGTCGGGACGTCGTTCGGAGCCTCGTCAAGGGCGTCCTCGTAGAAGTCCATTGCGCGGTCGAGGTCGTCCTTGCTGACGAGGTACGGCGCGTAGTACCGCTTGATCATCGCGGACTCTTCCACCGTTTCGAGCGCGGTTTCAAACGCTTGCTCGCCTTCTTCGGTCTTGCCGTTTTGCAGAAGGCTGATCGCGTACTTTGCGTGGGCGGCGGCGTTTTGCGGGTTGGCGTCGATGATCGCCTTCCAGATCGGCGGGATCTCGTGGCTTCGGTTGGTTTGCCCCAAAACGTTGGCCAGCATGTCGGCGCTTGGCTTATCGTCGTCTTCGAGTTCCATTGCGCGGCGGAAGTTGCGCTCCGCGTTCACCCGCATGCCCATCTGGGCTTGGACGATGCCGAGTCGCGTGTACAGGCCCGGGTCCTTGTCGTCCTTCTGAATCGACTTTTCGAAAGCGTTGGCCGCTTTCTCCAGGTCACCGGCGGCCTGGTAAAGCTCGCCTTGGGCAAAGAATGCGGGGGCTTCGGCAGGCTGGGCCACGGCCGCGCCCTTGAGGGCTTCTTCAATCAGCTCAAACGTCCCGATGCGGTAGTTGGCGCACGCCCGGCAGAGCTGCACGAGCACGTGGTAAGGACCAAGGAATTCGGGGTCGGCGGTCATCGCCGATTCCAGGGATCGGATCGCGATCTCGGGATTGAACTCGAGGGCAACCGCGCCGTTGGCTTGGTTGATGTAGTTGAGAGCATCGAACCCGCCGAGGAACGACCAGAAAACGTCCGGATTCTCGGTACCAAACGACATTTCGTCGCCGGCGAGCATCTCGGGCAGACCGACCTGCGCCATGAACGCAAGCTTCTTCACCAGCCGGTGCAGCACGGCAAAAACTTCGGGCTTTCCGAACTGGATTTCGTCGTACGAGACCGGCTCCGCGTTGTCCGGGCCATGGAAGCGGAGGATGAGCGTGTAGGTTTCGCCGTCCAGCGTCAAACGACCGTCTTGCACGAGGTCGAGCCCGCCGCCTTCCTCATTTTGGCCCTGGGTGAACAGATCTGCCATCTGCTCGTAAGGCAGCAGGTCATCTTCGATGTTGGCGAAGGCAACGCGGGTGACGCCCTCTTGCTCGATCTGGCTGAGATAGCTCACCGCCTGGATGTCGGCATCGGCGGCGGCGCGCAGTTGCTCGGCGGCAAACGCCGCGAACTGACGGCCAATTTCCGGCGGGACTCCCGGTCCGGTGGTGAACGGCAAAACCGCAATTCTCATTTGCGCCGAGTGTACTCAGAACGGCTGGTTTGCCTTCGCCGGACGCTGCCTTACGGAAACGTGAAGACGACTTTTCCGGCCTGACCGGCCGACATCAGCGACATGGCTTCTTCAAATTCGGTGAAGGGCATTTGGTGGGTGATGACGGGCGCGACGTTCAGTAACCCGGACCCGAGGAGCAGACTCATCTGATACCACGTTTCCCACAGTTTTCGCCCCACGATTCCTTGAACCAGCAGCCCCTTGAAGATGATGTCGTTGATCGGCACCGGTTGTAGTTTGTCTTTGTGCAGCCCGAGCAAACTTAGGCGGCCGCCGGCCCGTAGTCGGTCGACGGCGGTCGCAAGCGCGCTCGCGTTCCCAGACATTTCGAGCGCGACGTCGACGGTGCCGATCTTCTCGTTAACGTTTGCGTCGGTTGGGTTCACGATAACGTCCGCGCCCAGTTGCTCGGCCAAACCCCGCCGGTAGGGGCTGATCTCGCTAACGATGACTTCGCTTGCCCCGGCGGCGCGGCAGACTGCGACGGCGAACAGGCCGATGGGGCCGGCCCCGGTGATGAGCACGCGGCAGTCCTCAATCGGCCCGGCGAGGGCAGTGTGCACGGCATTCCCTAGCGCGTCCTGGAAGCATGCGATCTCCTTCGGAATCGACCGGGAGGTCGTGCGGGCATTGGCCTCCGGAACCACCGCGAACTCGGCAAATCCACCGTCGGTATCGACGCCGAGAAGCTGGGTATCGGGGTCGAGGTGTCCGAGGCCAGCGGCGAGCCAAATGCTGTCGGGAGCGACGATATGGCTTTCGCTGGAGACGAACTCGCCGATGCGGTCTTGCGCGACGCCTTCGCCGACCTCGATGATCGTGCCGCAGAACTCGTGGCCGATCACGCGGGGCGGCCGTACGCGCGAGGCGGACCAAGCGTCCCACTGGTAAATGTGGAGGTCGGTGCCGCAGACCGAGGCGGCCTCGAGCTTGATTTTGACTTGTCCCGGGCCCGTCGACGGTTCGGGAACATCCACCAGGTTCAGGCCTGGCGCGGCGGTCAACTTCGCAATAGCTTGCACGGCCGCCCTAGGCTACCTTCGCTCCGTTTTTGTTGGCTTTCGGTGGCTCAGGCGGGCGGTCCCTATCGAATGTGGTCAGGCTCGAACAGCGAGCCGATGCCCGGCCCTATGCTGCCCGGTTTGGGTTCCGTGAGGAAGGCCACAACGTCGCGCACCGAATGCACCGGAATTGCGCCCAACGCACAAAGCGCCCGCGCCGCCCGCTGGACACCGTTCTCCCGGTCAGAGCTCACCGCCTCCATCAACATATCCTCGTCAGCCGCACTTCTCCTCCACTTAGCCTCGTCTTCCCCCCACCCATCCTCGACATCCTCGCCTCTGCTCCACTCCACCTCGCCTTCTTCCCCCTCTCCCAAATACACCATCACGCGCTCCCCCCGACGCAGAGCCGATACCGCGCCGTGCCAGGTACCGCCCTCCCGCAGTCTTGCCTCGACTACCACCGTGACGAGCCCGGCCGCATAGATGAATCCGTTCCGCTCCATCGCGCGGGCCGCCGAAAACGGCTCATCCGGAGCCGCCGCCGAGAGCGCGCGAATTCGGCGCCCTCCTTCAAACTCCGGCTCCGCCCAAACGTCGCTTGCATCCATCACGGCCGACCAAGGCCGGAGTAACCCGCACGGCCAAAATTCGGTCAGGTCGCTGCCTTCGGCGCGCAGGTAGGCCGCGGCCGCGATCCGGTCGATGCCGGGAGCCCCGCCGGAGACCAACGCGAATCCGCTCCGCGCAAGGGTAGCGCCCAGCGCCGAGGAAAACCGCGCGGCCGCCGGGCTCGGCGAGCGCGAACCCACGACGGAAACCGGGATCGAGGGATCCGAAAAGACAAATTCGCTCGCGGAACGCAGATGCTCTCGGCACCAGAGCACCGGAACCCGATCTCGCAAAGCGGCGGGGAACGAACCGTCGCCAGCCGCAAGGAAGCCTAAGCTCTCAACACAGTCCAAAGAAGAAACTGCCAAACGGTCGACCCGTTCCCACGCTGACGAATCCTCCAAGAACATCGCGGCCTCCCGCATCCCGGCCCGGCGGCAAGTCTCCGCAAAAGCAACCGCACCGTGAAGCCCCGGCAAGCGACGAAGCAGCGCCTCCACCTCAAAGACCGGGCCGGCCGCCATCGCTGGACGGCGCGGATAGAACATCCCCGCAAGGCCCAGAATGGCCACCGCCCGGCGGATGCGTTCCAGCGACTGGTCACCCGGGACAAAAACCGCCGCCGTATCCGCTGACGTAACCTCCGCCGCAGCGCGCGCCGCAGCCGCCACCGCGGACCCACCGCCGGTCAGCACGACGGCCGTGTCCGGCTCCACAATCAATACCATAAGTACCTAATTATACCGTACTTTCATCGAAAACAAAACCGTGTACACTCCAGCCCTGCGACCGCCATGCTAAAGCACGCCGACCTCACCCTGAACCGCATTGGAGCCTTCCTCTTCCAAACGCTGAAGCCGGCCATCCACCCGCACCGGCATGGCCTCAAGATCGAGATCAACGATTCGGGAGCCGAGGACCAGGTCCAGGCCGAGTTGGGTCCGTGGCGCGAAGTCACGAAGGGGTTCGCGTACGGACCGGCTTACACCACCGTCTGGTTCCGAGTTTCGGGCGTCGTGCCGCCGGAGTTCGCCGGGCAGCCCCTGGCCATCATCGCTGAGCTCGGCGGAGAGCGCACGGTTTGGAAAGACAACAGCCCGTGGTGCGGCGTCGACGTTGAACACTCCGACTTTGGTTGGCTCAGCGGGCACTCCTTCTCGGCCGGGCCAGAAAGCGGCCGATCGGACCTTGCCGCCGGTGGCGAAAGCATTTCCTACACGATTCAAACCTACGCCCGGAACGCGCAAACCACCGTGCACGGCAAAGAAGCCCCGCGCACCGAGACCTCGGAAACGGTCGACTACGCCGCCGTCGTTACAGTTAACACGGAAGTAAAGGCCCTGTTCTACGACGTTGAGTTCTCGCTTGGACTCCTGCAAACGATTGCGAAAACGGACCCCGCGTACCAGAACATCCTCCGCGTTCTCAACGACATCGCCAACAACTACCAAGCCAACGCGACCGGAGCCGCCGCGCGCGACAACGTGGCGCGCGGCCGAAAAGCGATCCGCGACCTGCATGCAAGCTTGGGAGGGGAGCTGAAGCACGCGATCTACCCGGTCGGTCACGCCCACCTCGACACGGCCTGGCTCTGGCCCATCGAAATTACCAAGAAGAAGATGGCGCACACGACCTCCACCCAGCTTGGGTTGATGGAGCGCTACCCGGACTACGTGTTCGTGCACAGCCAGGCGAGCCAGTACGAGTGGCTGGAAAAGGAGTATCCGGCCCTCTTCGCCCGCGTGCAAAGCGCCGTCAACCGGGGCCAGTGGGAGCCGGTGGGTTCCATGTGGGTCGAAGCCGACTGCAACCTCACCGGTGGCGAGTCGCTCGTCCGGCAGTTTCTCTACGGACGCCGCTACTTCCGGCAGAAGCTCGGCTACGAGACGGAAGACATGTGGCTGCCCGACGTTTTTGGCTACAGCGCCGCCCTGCCGCAGATCCTCGCGAAGTTCAACATTCGGTACTTCCTTACCCAGAAGATTTCTTGGAACCAGTTCAACAAGTTCCCGCACCACACGTTCTGGTGGCAAGGAATTGACGGCACCCGCGTGTGGTCCCACTTCCCGCCGGCCGATACCTACAACGCCAGCGCCGAGCCGAAGGAAGTCACGTTTAGCGTCCACAACTACAAAGACCACGGACGGTCCGACCAGTCGCTGTACGTGTACGGATTTGGCGACGGCGGCGGCGGACCCACCGAACGGCACATCGAGTTCCTGAAGCGGGGACGACTCGCGCCGAATTATCCCGAGGTGAACTTCGGCAAACGCGCCATCGACTTCTTCCGAGAAGCCAAGGCTCGATCGAAGGACCTACAAACCTGGGTCGGCGAGCTGTACCTGGAACTTCACCGCGGCACCTACACCAGCCAGGCCGCCAACAAGAAGGGGAACCGTCACTCCGAATTCCTGCTGCGCGACGCTGAGTGGCTAGCCTCCTTCTCGCCCGGCTTTCCGGCGAACTATCCGAAATCCGAGTTGGAAGCCGCTTGGAAGCTGGTGCTCCTGAACCAGTTCCACGACATCATCCCCGGTTCCTCCGTACGCGAGGTGTACGAAGACAGCGATCGCGACTACGCCGCGATCAAGGCGACTGGCGAAAAGATCATCGACGACTGCCTACGCCAGCTCGGGGCGGTTTTCGACACTTCCGCAATGACCCGCCCGGTCGCGCTCTTCCAGAACGCCACCGTGCCCGGGACAGTGTTCCTCCCGTGGAACGAAGAGGGCCCGGCTCCGCAAAGCGTGAAAAGCGCGGAAGAAACTCTGCCCGCTCAGATTGTAGAAGTCTTCGGCGAAAAGCAATTGGTCTTCACGACGCCGCTCGAAGCCCTCGGGACGGTCGCCGTCGCCGAGCTCAGCGACGCGTACGCGCCGCCCCGATCGAGGCTGAAGGGCAGCGTCCGAAAGCTGGAAAACGACGAAATCATCGTCCGGTTCGACGCCCACGGAAACATCACAAGCATCCTCGCCCAGGAAGAAAGAACCGAATTCATCACTCCGGGCAAGCTTGCGAACCTATTCCAACTGTTCGAAGACAAGCCGAATTTCTGGAGCGCATGGGATATCGATGCCTTCGCCCTGGAGACGGGCGTCGACCTCGTGAAATCGGAGAGCTTCGAACTCGTCGAGAAAGGCCCCGTACGGGTAGCCGTCGAGCTCGTCAAGAAGTTCGGAAACAGCCGAATCCGGCAACGCATTTCGCTTGGCTCCGGCCCGGGAATCCGGTTCGATACCGAAGTGGACTGGCATGAGGAAGATCGGCTTCTCAAGGTCGCCTTCCCCATCCAGGTCAACGCGGCCCGCGCCACCTATGAGATTCAGTTTGGAAACGTCGAGCGCCCGACGCACATGAACACCTCCTGGGAGATGGCGAAGTTCGAGGTTTGCGCGCACAAGTGGGTCGACCTGAGCGAGGCGGACCTCGGCGTCGCCCTCATCAACGAATCCAAGTACGGATTCGACGTCCGTGGCAATGTGATTCGCATGAGTCTCCTACGCAGTCCGAAGGCACCGGACCCGATCTGCGACATGGGAACCCATCGGTTCTCGTACATGCTCCTGCCGCACTTTGCGCCGTTCCGGCATGCCGACGTGGTCGCCCAGGCGTATGCGTTCAATGCTCCCGCTCGGTTTGCCCACCTCGAGCCGCACCAGGGCGAGGCGGCCTCGCTTCCGCCCTTTCTCAGCTGCGAAAACCGCAACCTGGTGATCGAAACGGTGAAAAAGGCCGAAGACTCCAACGATCTTATTGTTCGTCTCTACGAGTGCCATAACACGCGCGGCCGGGCGGAAGTGAATTGCGCCATCCCGCCAAAATACGCGTACCTGTGCGACTTGGAAGAGAATGTAATCGATGAAGTCGAGGTGCACGGGCGGGTGATTCCGATCGACTTCAAGCCTTTCGAAATCATCACCCTCAAGATTCAGGCGTGAAGCCGCAGGTGCCCGGATGGCAAAGACGCAGAACGAAGTGGGAAGACGGCGAGAGGACACCACGCCCGCGTTTGCACAACGCGCCGCACCTTTCCTGGTGCTCTTTGCCACCCTCGCCCTCACGCTGAGTCTCAGTATTTACAGCGCCAACACGGCCGAAAACCGGGAAAAGGTCCGGTTTGAATCATTGGCAATGCGGGCCCGAACGTCGGTGGACGGCCGAATCCGTAGCCAGATTCTCGTTTTGCGAGCGGCCACCGCAATATTTAGTCGTGAGGGCCGGGCAACGAAGGCGGATTTACGCAATTTTGTTGACCGGGTAACGAGCCAAGATGGAGAAAACGAACGGCTGGGAGTTGGCTTTGCCATGGCCTTTACCGCGGAGAACTACACCGAGCGGCAAGCGCTTTGGCGATCCATTGGCGATGCGCCCGTGCCTCCAAAACCGTCCGAGAGCAGCGTAAACATCGCGATGGTGGAGCCGGCAACGCCAAATTCCCGTGCGACCATTGGAATCAATGTTCAGGAATTGCCGGATCGACTAGCCACCCTACAGTCAGCGATTGACACGGCGGCTCCCACCGCAACGCCGCCGCTAAGTCTTCTCAACGGTCCCTCGCCAAGCTACACGGAAGAGGAGCGGCGCGGCTTCGTGATCTACGTGCCGGTATACGACGGAGGAGCAATCCCGGCTACGGTTCCCGAAAGGAGGGCAAAAATCGTTGGGTTTGTCTTCAGTCCGTTTCGTACCGCCCAGTTTTTTGAGCGGCTGACCGGCCGAGGACTTCCGCCGGAGCTGAGCATCGATATCTTCGATGGTCCGCCCGACGGGCCGGGCACCCCCATATTCGAGTCCGCCATTCGCCCCGCGAGAGATGAGACCGCAGATATGCAGCAGAACTACCTGATGCGGATTTGCAACCGCGAATGGACCCTTAGGATTCTCCCCACCGAAACGTTTGCCAGTCAAGGAAGCGGCCGGTTTGTGGGTCTCGTCCCCCTGCTGGGCACCGTCATTGCGGGCTTGCTTTTCTCACTTTCCCTCGCCCAGCGAAGGGCCAAAGAGAAGGCAGACCTTGACGCCATGGAGCTTGCCCGAGAAGTAGAAGAACGCGCGATGGCCGAGGCCGAGATCCGTAGGCTCAACGGCGGGCTGGAAGAATCGGTCGAGGAACGCACCCGCGCGTTGCGGCTGGCAAACCAGGAACTGGAGGCATTCGTCTATTCCGTCTCGCACGATCTCCGCGCGCCGCTCCGCACCATCGATGGCTTCAGCCTCGCGCTTGCGGAAGACTACGGAGAACGGCTGGACGCGGAAGCGCAAGACTACATTTCGCGGGTTCGCCGTGCCGCGAAACGGATGGATGGCCTGATCTCTGATCTTCTCACCCTTTCGCGAATCACCCGGGCCGAGCTGAACTGGGTGAATGTTGACGTCACCGCCACGGCGACCGAAATCGCTGCCGACCTCGTGCGCAATGGTTTGGTCGGTGGCACGGAACCGCAGTTCGTCATCCAATCTGATATGTGGGCAAAAGCCGATGCGCGACTGCTGGTAATCGCCCTGGAAAACTTGCTGTCCAACGCGGTGAAGTTTACGAAAAACAACCCGAGCCCGCGGATCGAGCTCAGCTGCACCGACGGCGTTTTCTGCCTCAAGGACAACGGCGTCGGCTTCAACCCGGATTTCGTGGCCAAGCTTTTCATGCCGTTCGAACGCCTGCACTCCCCCAAAGACTTTCCGGGAACCGGAATCGGACTTGCGACCGTGCAACGCATCGTCCAGCGGCACGGCGGGGAAATCTGGGCCGACGCCAAAGAAGGCGAAGGCGCGAGCTTTTGGTTTTGCCTGGAGGCCCGCCCGGTACAGGAATCCGTAGCGGTACCCTGAACGTATGGTTCGCGTTCGATTTGCGCCTAGCCCCACCGGGATGTTGCACGTGGGAGCCCTTCGGGATGCTCTCTTCAAGTCTCTTTTCGCGCAACGTGAAGGCGGCCAGAACGTGTTTCGAATCGAGGATACGGACCGGAGCCGCTACAATGCCGACTCGGAAAGTGAGTTCGTCGAGACCCTTCGCTGGGTTGGAATTGAGTTTGACGAGGGCCCGCACATCGGCGGACCGTTCGCGCCGTACCGCCAGAGCGAGCGCAAAGAAGCGGGAATCTACGCGCCGCTTGCGGAAGAACTGATGGCCCGCGGCCACGCGTACAAGGCTTTTGAGACCTCCGCTGAGCTCGACGAAATGCGGGAGTTTCAGCAGATCAACAAGATGCCGACCGGCTACTTTGGCGGAGCTTGGCGGGATGCAACTCCCGAGCAAGTAGACGCCGCGCAGGCCGAGGGTAAGCCTTTCGTCATTCGGCAGCGCATTCCCCGAGACACCAAAATTGTCATCGACGACGTCGTTCGGGGCCGTATCGAGTGGGACAGCAACACGGTGGATGATCCGGTCCTCATCAAGGCCGACGGCATGCCGACCTACCATTTCGCGGCGATGGTCGACGACCACCTGATGCAGATCACGCACATTTTGCGCGGCGAAGAATGGATTAGCTCGGCGCCGAAACATGCTTTGTTGTTTGACGCGTTTGGATGGGAGCGGCCCATCTTTTGCCATTGCCCGGTCATCGTGGGCAGCGACGGCAAGAAGCTATCCAAGCGCCATGGCGCAACCCGCGTACTCGATTATATGGCGCAAGGGTTCTTTCCTCATGCCCTGAAGAACTTCATCGCCCTCATCGGTTGGTCCCCTGGCGACGACCGCGAAGCCATGACGATGCCGGAACTAATTGGTGCGTTTGAGCTGAAAGGAATCCAGGCGTCGCCGGGCCGGTTCGACTTTGAGAAGCTGCGCTGGCTCAACGGAAACCTGATCCGCAGCCTGACGCCGCAGGACATTCTGGATGCGATCCTCGAGCTTCTGGATCACCCGCACGCGCAGGCCTACTGGGAGAACTTTGTCGATGAACCGATGCCTAACCAGGTGCCGGTTGACGGCAAAGTGGTCTGGAGCAGGCTGGAGCTGATTCGAACGAAGTTCGCCGAGGACCCGGAGCTCGTTTTGGCCGCCATTCGGGAAGAGCAGCCGCGCGTTCACACGCTCGTGGAGTTCGGCGAGGCGGTCGAATTCTTCCTCGTCGACCAACCGGTGATGGACGAGAAGGCGGTTGCGAAGTGGTTGACGCAACCCCACGTTCCGGCTCTCTTTGCCGCGATCGTCGCGAACCCGCCGGCCCCCGATTTGCCGGAGGCCGACATTCGGAACCACTACGACGCGGTGTTGCGAGCTTTTGCGGCCGACAATGGCTTCGACAAGCTTGGACCGGTGGTTCACCCAACGCGCGTCGCCCTCACCGGGAAGACGGTCGGTCCCGGGTTGTTCGAACTCATGGCCATCCTCGGTCCAGAGCGCATCGCCGCCCGGCTCGCAAAGTGGCTATGACAAGCAGTTTCTGGGATGTCTTGGACGTCCGCGACGGTGCCGGGCTTTCGGAACTTTCGTCTCGCGGTCCAACGAGAGACGCCAAGACGGAAGAAACCGTGGCGAACATTCTTGCCGACGTTCTTCGTCGCGGCGACGCTGCTCTTCTGGAAGTCTGCCAGCAGTTCGACTGCTCCACCCTGACGGAGCTTCGAGTTACGGCGACGGAGATCGACGAAGCTACGGTCGCTCCGGAAGTTGATGTGGCGTTGGACCACGCCATTCGGCGGGTGACCGAGTTTCACGTTGCCCAAGCCCGCGAATTTGGCCTCCGCGACGGAACGACCCGAACATGGGGCTCGGAGGTCGGGCAACAAATTCGTCCGCTGGCGCGTGTCGGCGTTTACGTTCCCGGTGGGGCGGCGGCTTACCCGAGCAGCGTCTTGATGAACGTGCTACCGGCCGTTGTCGCGGGGGTTGGCGAGATCATCGTGACGACTCCGTCGCGGGCGGACGGAACACTTGAGCCCGCTGTTTTGGTGGCGCTGCGAAAGACCGGCGTGCGCACCGCGTTCAAAGTTGGCGGGGCCGCCGCCATCGCCGCGCTCGCCTTCGGCACGGAGTCGGTACCTCGCGTGGACAAAATTGTCGGGCCCGGCAACCGTTTCGTAAACGAGGCCAAGCGTCAGGTCTGGGGCCGAGTTGGTCTGGATGGCTATGCCGGGCCGAGCGAGGTCTGCGTCGTGATCGACGAATCCAGCGATCCGGTGCTGGCCGCCGCCGACCTCCTCACCCAGTTGGAGCACGCCCCCGATAACGCCGGATTTCTTATCTCAGAGTCTTCACAGGCCATCGCGGCGGTCCACACGGAGTTGCACTTGCGGCTAGAGTTGGAGCCGAGGCGGGAAATTCTGGACGCCGCGCTTGGCAGGAACGGCCGGACCATACTGGTTCGCGACCGAGAGCAGGCACTAGAAGCCGTAAACCTTTTGGCCGCGGAACACGTCACGGTTGCCGTTCGGGATGCCGCTGCTTTCGCCCAAGGCGTGGTGAACGGCGGATGCATCCTCATCGGCGAGTTCTCGGCGGAAAGTGCCGGGGACTACCTCGCCGGTCCATCGCACACGCTACCCACGGCAGGGGCAGCGAGGTGGCAAAGCCCGGTAAACGTGCTGGACTTCATCAAGATTCAAAGCCGAATCGCGCTCGACGAAGCCGCCATGCAAGCGTTGGCCGAAGACATTCGGGTTTTGGCCGAATTGGAAGGCTTCCCCGCGCATGCGCGCGGGGCAACCCTGCGATCAGCTAGCTAGCCGCCTTTCGGCAACCGCTTCGGAGCTTCGGGCGCGGAGCCCGCATCGGTCTTCGCGGCCCCGCCGGGGCCGACGTTTTTGTTCTTGTACTCGCCTAAGTCGGGGCCGTTGGCCCGAGGCTTTGGCACCTCGGAACTAAGACTCTTGCTGTATTCGGCGGAGTTTTGCTCGGCGCAGCCGGCAAGCCCGACGAGCGCTAGTACTCCTAACAGAAGTGGCTTTTTCATCGGAGATCGTAGAGGTACTTGTCGCCGTCGAACGCCGCGCCTGCCCAGCCAGTTCGAACGTCGCATCCAGCGGTGAGGGTGCCGAGAGGAACCGATCCTACGTGGCCATCGGTGTATGAGATAGTGAACCGCTTCGTGAAGAATGGCCAAGCGCCGCCAAATTCCAGCCAGCTATAGGGGGCCGTTCCGGTCTCGCTCACCACCCAGCCTTGGTAGCCCTGGTAGTACTTGATGTCACTGACCGGAATTAGAATGTTTCCGTTGCTATCGAAGATACACGGCGGCTCAACGACCCAGTTTCCGGCTCCGCGGGGCGTGCCGGAGGTCGGGTCTCGGTCCTAGATGGATTCTGTGGTCATGATCGTCGACGCGACGCTGGTGATCTGGCCCATGTTCACACTCTCCGATCCGACGTAGCGCGTCGTGTCGTAGTAGTACACCCAAGGGCTGAGGAACTCGTAGTTAAGCGCGATGTTCGATCGCTCGCCCCAGTAGTACTTGAGCTGCGGGTCGTCGGAGGGAACGCGATTGCCGAACGGATCGATCGACAAGCCGGAGTCGGTGGCGTTCGGGTCAACCGGGCAGCGGAACAGGTTCCAGTTTTTGAGGTATGGCTGAACCAGCTCGGGCCACACGTAGTCGGGGCGACCGAAACCCCAGCCAGGAATGTCAATTCCGCCCGAGTTCGACAACACCATCGTGTCGTCGTAGTCGTTGGCGTACATCAGCAAGCCGAGGCCGACCTGCTTCTGGTTCGAGATCCACTGGGTCTTCTTTGCGGCGTTTTTTGCCTGGGCGAAGACGGGGAAAAGGATCGCCGCCAGAATGGCAATGATCGCGATGACGACAAGTAGCTCAATGAGCGTGAAACCGCGTGATTTAAACATATAAGTCTCCTGATCGGTAACTCAAATTCCGCATCGTCGCGGAAAATCTAGACCTATCATCCGCCGGATTCACGTGATTGTGCTAGTTTTTTACGAATTTTGTCGCAAAAAACTCCGACCTTTGAACAAGTCAAAGGTCGGAGTTGATGGAGCTCCTCGTTTAGTCTAATTGCCTAGACTATCCGCCGCCGCCAAGCTTCGGATCCTGCTTAAACCTTGGATCGTTCGGATCTTTTGGTTGAAGTTGAATGCCTTCTGCCGGGATTTTTTGGCCAGGCTCGTTTGCGATGACGGGGTTCTCACCACCGCCCTTAACCGACGCATTATCCTTGGTAACCGGCTCTTCTTGGCAGCCGACTAGGCAGACTAGTGCTACCGCCGCGAAGGCGGCGGTAAGCGTTTGCATCAGACCTTTTTTCATGGATCAATAATGCAGGGGTCTTGGATGTTGAACTTCAGCTTTGCGGCGTTCACGTCGTACCACCACTTTCCGGTGAAGAACGTGTCGTCTTTGCACTGATACGGAGCGTTCGGGTTGCCAAGGATTGCGACCGTCTTGTACCACTTCGCGTGTCCGTCGAAGAAGCCAAGAATCGTGCCTTCGCTGTAGCGGCTTGCGAGACCAAGTTGGCCCGGAAGCGGCTTCGCGTTTGCGCCGCCGTTGTCGGCGAGGTAACCGCGCCAGCCTTCAGGAGTCGGGCCAGCGTTCGAACTCATGAACTGGACCGTCTTTGATGGTGACGAGAGGTTCAGGACGCCGTTTCGCGGGAATCGCGCTGGGCAACCTGGAACACTAGCATCTGGGAAGTACCAACCCATAGTGGTGGAGTTGTTTCCGATGGAAGGCCAGCCGCGTCCCCACTTGTTAGGGAGAGGTCGGGTTGCTCCGCCTTCGTCCGTCCAAATTCCTCCATACCGGGTATTGGACGCACCTGGATCGAGGTACACGCCCTCGCTCTTGATGTATGTCTGGAGGATGTTCGGCCAGATGTTGGTCCGGTCGTTTGGTGCGTCGGGAGCACCCACGGCGCCGCAGGCATCATAGCGCGGCAGAATGTCGTCGTTGTTGTCGTCCGAGTACATGACTGCACCCAGAGCAACTTGCTTGTGGTTGGAAACAGATACCGTCTTTTTTGCCGCGGCCTTTGCTTGAGCAAACACCGGGAACAAAATTGCGGCGAGAATGGCGATGATAGCGATGACTACCAGAAGTTCAATAAGCGTGAAGCCTAAGCGGCGAAACATGAAACACCTCAGCGGGACTAGTTTCGGAAGCCGTCAACACTAACGGTTTACCGTGGAAATATCATCCAACACTTTTTTCAAAAATCAGACCTATTTTTTGACTTTTCGGGAACAAATTTTCGCCCCCGTTGCTTTCAAAAAGCGCGCAGAGTCGAAACCGGTATTCTTCACCTGTGGCAAGGCTCGCTTTTGTCGGTTTAGGAACGATGGGTAAGCCCATGGCGGGCCATCTTCTGGCCGCCGGGCACGAAGTCACCGTCTGGAACCGAACCGCCGGGCGGGGTGAACCTTTGCGCGAGCAGGGAGCGACGTTTGCGGCCAGTCTGGCGGAAGTTGGCGCAAGCGCCGACGTGATCATGCTCTGCGTTCGCGGAACCGAGGACGTTACTGAGTGTCTTGCCGAGCTATACGCGACCGCCGCGCCGGGAACGCTGTTCATCGACCACAGCACAATCTCCCCTGACGGTGCAGTTAGAATCGGCGAGGAATCCCGGCACCGCGGCTTCCGGTTCATTGATGCGCCCGTAACCGGCGGGAGCATGGGAGCCGAGAAAGGGACTTTGACGATTTTCGTTGGGGCAGCAGACGCTGACGCCGAAGAAGCGATACCCTTGCTGGCCGCGTACGGAAAGCGTGTCGCCCACGTTGGCCCGGTCGGTGCCGGCCAAATGATGAAGATGGCCAACCAAATCGCGGTCGGCGGCGCGGTCCTTGCCCTGTGCGAGTCACTGAACTTTGCTGCCAAAGCTGGGCTGGATCTTGCCGTGACCAAGGAGCTTTTGGGAACCGGCGGCGGCGGAAGCTGGGCCTTTGAGAACTACGGCCCGAAGATTCTGAAAAACGACTGGACGCCGGGATTCAGCGCGGCAAACCAACGAAAGGACTTTGGCTATTGCCGAGAAGCCGCCGAGAAGATCGGAGCGGCGTTGCCCGGCACGCTTGTTATCGACCGTCTGCTGGCCGAGTTAGAGGCCGAGGGTCGCGGCCAAGACACCACCGCCGCCGTTTTCGAAGTTTTGCGCGACCTTCCTCAGGACTGGTTCCCGGCAGCCTAGGCATGAACGCCGCGTCGCCTGCCGTCGAGATGCGCGGCATCACCAAACGCTACGGTGCGTTCACCGCGCTGGAATCGGTTGACTTGGTGGTTGAAAGAGGAACGATCCATGCCGTGGTCGGCGAAAATGGCGCGGGCAAAACAACTCTGATGAAGGCCCTTTTTGGGTCGATTCGGCCGGATGAGGGCACGATTGCCGTGGAGGGCGAGGCGAGGACGTTTCGGTCCTCCAAAGAAGCTCTCGCCGCCGGGCTAGGGATGGTCAGCCAGCACTACGCGATCATTCCCGAGCTGAGCAACTTGCAGAATCTGATGCTTGGGGCCGAAGCAGGGCCGCTGATCTCGCAAAAGGCCGCCGAGACGCGCGCGAACGCGATCATGCACACGATGGGGTTTGCGTTTGATTGGGCAAAGCCTTCCGGAGGGCTTTCGCCCGGCGACGCGCAAAAGCTCGAAATTCTGAAGCTGTTGTGGCGCAACGCGCGGATCATGATTTTGGACGAGCCGACCGCGATGCTCTCGCCCGCCGACAGCGACATGCTGTTCTCGAGCTTGCGACGCCTCGTGGATGGTGGAGCGACGGTGATTTTGGTGACGCACCGCGTTGCCGAAGTTCTCGACCACGCGCGGAGCGTGACCGTGCTGCGGGCCGGAAAAGGCATGGGCACCTTCCCCACCGCCGAGCTCACACCTTCCTCGCTCGCCGAGTTGATCATCGGTGAGTCGCCGCCTCGGTTCACCGCCGATCCGCCGACCCCGGGTCCGGTCCGGCTGTCGGCACAGGGGCTCTCCACAAAAGGAGAACGGGGGAACTTTGCCTGCCGAAACGTCACCTTCCATCTAGCTGCCGGTGAAGTTGTCGGCGTCGCGGGCGTCGATGGCAACGGGCAACGCGAACTCTTTGAGATGCTCATGGGCACGCGACGAACGGAGAGCGGCCAACTTTCGCTGGATGGCGAGAAAATCACCAACGCCAGCCCGCGTGCGCGGCTTGCGGCGGGCTTGGCCTGTGTTCCGGAAGATCGCCACGCCGAGGCCGTGGTGGAAGGTTGGAACCTGAGCGACAATGCGATTCTTTCTCGCCAGCGGTTCGACCCTATCTCCCAAAAAGGCACGCTTCAATCCGGCCCCATCGCGGAGTGGACGAAGCGGGTGATTTCGGCATTCGACGTGCGGAATCCCGGCGTCAAGTCCGCCATTGGCAGCCTCTCCGGAGGGAACCAGCAGCGGTTCGTCGTTGGCCGAGTTTTGGGATCGGACCCGAAGGTCATCCTGGCGTTTCAACCAACGCGCGGTCTCGACCTCAAGGCGACCGGCCGCATCTATGAGCGGATCCGCCAGCAGTGCCGCGCGGGCAACACCGGGCTTGTCGTCAGCTTCGACCTGGAAGAGTTGATTCAACACTGTGATCGCATTCTCGTGATGCGGGACGGCGAGCTTCTGGACCCCGGGACGATGGATCGCGCAGTCATTGGGCGGCTGATGGTGGGAGGCGCGTGAAGCACCCTTACTTCCGCCTCGCGTTGCTGGTTTTGGCGGCGATTGTCGCGGTTGCGCTGCTGTTCACCACCGTCGACCGACCCCTGCCCGAAGTTTGGGAAGGCTTCGTTCGCGGCACGACGGGAACCCCGATTGCCTGGACGGGAACCTTGCGCGAAACAACGCCGCTCCTGCTGCTGGGCGCGGGGGTGTTCATCGCGCTTCGGGCCGGGCTTTTCAACATCGGCATCGAGGGACAGTTCATCGTCGGCGCGGCATGTTCGACCTGGGTCGCGCTAAACGTTCCCGGACCGCCCGGAACCGAGCCCGTGCGAATGCTGCTGGCGATGCTCGCCGGAGGCGTCTCGGGCGCACTTTGGGCCCTGCCGGCGGCTTGGATCAAGGCGTATCGCAACGGCCACGAGGTGATCTCGACGATCATGCTGAACAGCATCGCGATTGCCCTCACCGACTTCCTTGTGGCCGGCCCACTTAAGGACCCAAAGGGAGCGAGCCCGAGCACCGCCAGACTTTCCGAGGCCATGCGCCTTCCGTTCGCCTTCAGTCAGGGCAACCTGCAAGTGAGTTCGGGACTGCTGCTGGGCATTGCACTCGCCGTGGCGATGTATCTCTGGTTGCGGTTCCGCGTTGCCGGATACGAGCTTCGGCTGACCGGCGAAAACCCAACGGCGGCGAGGGCGGCGGGGGTTTCGGTGGCGCGAGTGACGATGGCCGCGATGGTTGCCTCCGGAGCCATCGGCGGGGCCGCCGGTGCCATCCACGTGCTCGCCTTCGAGGGTCGTTTCTACCAGGGGTTCAGCCCGGGCTACGGGTTCGACGCCCTCGGCGTTGCTCTTCTTGCCGCCGGAAACAGCCTCCTGCTCATTCCGGCCGGGTTCCTTTTTGGCTTCCTCACCAAAGGCGGGGCTTCGCTTCAGGTGTTCGGCGTGCCGAAAGGCATCACGACCATCATGCTTGGGCTCATCATTCTTGTGGCGGCGGCCATTCGGTACCGGAGGGAATCCAACGATGCTTAGCTTCGCAACAAACACGCTTAGTTTCGCGACGCCGCTGATCTTCGCCGCTCTCGCCGGGTATCTGAGCGAGCGGAGCGGGGTCATCAACATCGCGTTGGAAGGCAAGATGCTGCTGGCCGCTTGTCTCGCGGCAATCGTGGGTGCGGCGCTTGGCCCGGTCGCTGGCATCGCCGCCGGATTGGCCGCTGCCGTCGGCCTGAGCATGCTGCACGCGATAGCAACGCAGACCTACCGCGTGGACCACGTGGTGAGCGGGATGGCGGTGAACGCGATTGCGGCCGGCGCGGCTAATTTTGTCCTGCTTCAGAATCGGGATACGGCGCTGGCCAAAGCGGTCCAACTTCCGCCCCTCGGAGTCTTTCAGGTTTTGGCACTCTTGTCGGTCGTGGTCATTGCCCTTTGGGTCGCCAACACTCGCGCCGGGCTGCGGCTGGTCGCGGTGGGCAATGACCCATTCAAGGCGCGGCTGGCGGGCTTGCAGCCGGTGCATATTCGGTTCGCGGCGCTCGTTGGAACGGGGCTGCTTGCCGGGCTGGGGGGCATCTACTTGGTGGCCAACAGTGCCGGAAACTACACCGACAACATGACGGCCGGTCGCGGATACATCGCGCTGGCGGCGCTCATTTTGGGCGGATGGCGGCCGGTGGCGTCGCTGGTGGTTTGCTTAGTGTTCGCTGCGTTCGCCGCGCTCAGCGTTCAGTTTCAGGGTCAGCCGTTCCTCGGGCTTGCCGTTCCCGGAGAATTCTGGACGGCGTTGCCGTACGTCGTAACCCTCATCGCCCTTGCCTTGGCGATGGGTCGGACGCGGGCCCCGGGCGGACTGGGTAGATTCTAACGAATGCCGATTCTCCCGCCCGCCGACGAATTTCGGCGCGTCGCTACCGCCCTCGATAAGTTGCAGACCTACCAGGTCTCGGTGTCGGTCGCGACCGTGGCCAAGAACAAAAAGTTTCGCGGCGAGTTCGACTATGCGATGGTGTCGGCCGAGAAGCAGGAGCTGCGCGTACGGCTTCCACGACAGAACGGCCTGGATCGCATCGACCGCGCCTTTCGGTTTGTTTCAAACCAGGTAACGGGCTACGACGTCCTGGCGAACGAGGTTCTCCAAACTCGCTACGCAAAAACCGCCTCGCCTAAGGGCCGAATCCAGCTGGCGCTTGGCGCGCTTGACGACGGACTTCGATCGGCGGTCGCACCGAAGGAATTCGCGCAAGCATTACGGAACTTCGGTAACTCGGGACGCTGGACGCAAACCAAGCCCGGCATTTTGGACGGCGTTGTTGGCGGCCGAAAGCTCCGGCTAGAACTGGCGTCGGGCGGCTTGCCAAAACGGCTCTCGATCACCAGCGGTGCCGAGCGAACGGACTGGTCCTACCGTTTCACCGTTGCCGGCGCGGTTGTCCCGACGATGTCGCCGGCCGCGATGAAGGTGAAGTTCTTCGTCGACAAGCCGGCACTGCCGATCTTTGCCGATGCCAAGGCCGAGCAGATCATCCGAAATGTCTTGAACGCACACAAGACCCTGCGGGCGACCACCATCACAATCGGCGGAACCGGTGCCGCTAAAAAGGTTTACATCGGCGCGGGTCAGAACCCGACCATCGGCGAAGACGCAGACGGGTGGCAATGGCGGCTTCAGCCGAACGGCACCCTTAACGTCGTTCGAAAGAGCCCGGCAAAGAGCTGGAGCGGTAAGGTCGCTCGGCTGGAGGCTCAGGGGACGCTGAAGTCGATCGGCGTTCCTGGAATATCCGGCTACATGCGGGAATGGCTCCAGCGGCGGGTCCCGTTCCGCGACCTGCTGGATGCCTCGTTGACGGGCCGCAAGATCGGTGAGATCCAACTCGCGGGAAAGACATGCGATCTCATCTCGTTCAGCAATAAGATTCGCAGCATGACGTTGGCCGTCCAACGCTCGCCATTGCGACTCGTGGAAATCGATTCGGAGACTCGCTATCCGGGCGGAAAGGTGCTGGACCGAGGGACGACGACATTCCGCTACGGCCCGCTTTCCAGCGAAAACCTGCCCGCCACCGGCAGCAAGGCACCCCTGCCCAGCATCAACTAGCCGTTCTTCGTCAATTCGACGGCCTTCAGCAGCGTAAGGTCCGGTTGGCCAGGCAGTCTTGGCGGGGCGTCTTCGACGAGGACGTCGGGCTTGACGCCATTACCTTCCAGGCGGACGCCCTGGATCGTGATGTAGTCGCTGAGCGGGTACTGCAGGGAGAAGCCTTCGCCGACCGGCATGATGACGGAAACAAGCACCGCGCCGGCGCTCGGCCGACCCACGACCTTAGCGCCGAGCCTCTCACGTAGGGCAGCCGCGCACATTTCGGAGGCACTGCCGGAGCCACCGTTGACCAGCACGATGACGTTGCCCTTGAACACTTTGCCGTTCTCTGGTGCCAGCGGCATCAGCTTACGCTTCTGCCACTTGGCGATCGCGACCAGGTCAGTTCCGTCGAGGCCGGTCTCGGCAACGTACTTGTTGATCGTCTGCTTGCCGATGAACGTTCCGATCGGTTCGTCGGCCGGAAGGAAGTAGCCCAGCAGGTGCTGCAGGTTCACCACCGCGCCGCCGCCGTTATCCCGTAGATCCAGGATCAGATTCTTCGAATCCATTGCCTTCGACATCAGTTCATCCACTCGCTTGGCGTCGTACTGAAGGTCGAACGTGTACACGGAAAGTCGCTTGGTGTCTTCGGACACCGTCTCCAGAACCTCCGGGCGACGGGTGCTGAACGGCTTTCGGACGATGTTGTATTCGACCTCTTCGCCGGTGACACGTCGGACCTTGAGGGCGACCGAGGTGCCGGCCTCTCCTGGAATGCCCGTGATGCCCTCCGGCTTCTTGCCGTTAACTTCGATGATGATGTCGCCGGCGATGAGCCCAACCTTGTCCGCCGGCGCGCCGTCGACGACGCGCATGACGAGGAGGCCGTCCTTGTGCGGATAGGTGCTTACGCCGATGCCGGTGCTTGTGGCAGTGCGGCGCATCGTGACGTTGCGCGGGGACTGCAAAACGATATGGCTGAGGCCGAACTTGCTGAGGGCACCGTTCACGGCCGAGGTGAACTCGTCGTCCGTCTTGGCCGCTTCAAGCTTCGGTTTCTCTGCGGCCAGAAAGTCGGGCCACTTCTTGAAATCGACCTTGGGAACGAAGGCGTAGTTCGTGACGATCTCGGTTACCTTGCCCAAAACTCCAGCTTTTACGGCGGGCTTGCCATCCACCGTTTGGGCCGGCGCGAAAACGGCGAAGCCCACGAGCGCGAATAGGACGGGAAGCCGGAGAAAGTGCATTGTAGATTGATGTACGCCGAATGGGGGACAAATCGTTACCGGCTCACTCTTCGGTCACGGTGACCTGGATGCCGATCCGCCGGATGATCACGGCGGCTTCCTCGCAGACCGACTTGGATCCGTGGTGAACGACGGATTTCCCCAGGTTGTCGACCTCCCAAGTTTCCATTTCCGCTTCCTCGGGCGGGCAGTTGGTGGCCTCCATCAGGATCTTGTAGACCTGATGGTAGGTGTTGAAGTCGTTGTCGTAGACGGTGACGACAAAAGTCTCCCCGCCGGTGCCGTTATCTTCATCAACGCGGTCTAGCAGACCGGGCGCGGAACTGATGGGCGAGTAGATTGGCATCAATCGATGAACTCAGGTTCGACGGTGGTTTTGACGCCGCCGCTCGCGATGATGCCTGCCGCTTTTTCGCACTCGGCGATGGTCGAAAAGTGGACGGGAGCTTTTCCAAAGTGGTGGGCTTCCCACATTTCGATGAAGGCCTCCTGCTCGTCGCAGCCGGTCGCCTCCATCAAGAGATCGACGACGACGTCCATTGGGGTGGAGTCGTTGTTATAGATGACGACCATCCACCGCTTCCCACCGGTGATGGCATCGTCAATCGATGGTTCGAGAACGATTTGTGCCATGCGGCTATTTTGGCGCGTTTGCCGGGCTGTCCGCCACCAATCTACGATTTGCGGCGGCTTTGGACCCAGCCGAACACGAGGAGGACGAGCAGGATGATCACCGCTCCCGCAAACAGTTGCAGACCGCGCGCAAACCCGGGCGGCTCGTAGGCAAACCGGACTTGGTGCTTTCCATCGGGCACTTCGACCTCACGCCAGCGTGGGCCAGAGATCGGCAGGGGCTTTCCGTCTTCTAGCGTCGCGGTCCAGCCGGGCATATTTCGGTCTTTCACGAGCAGCGGTCCCCCGCCTTCGGTCTCGATGACCAGCTCGTCGAGGTCCTCGCGGACGATGGTTGCCGTCCCAGGAAATTCCAACCGGGTGCCCCCGATCACCGTCTTGTTGATGACCCCTTGGTCGGTGGTCCACATCTCGGCAACCCCCGCTTCGGCCAGCCGCTCCGGTACCGCCGACGGCTTGATGAACATCATGTTGCCGTTTGCCGGCGGTGCCGAGTCTTGCCCGTTCACTTCGTTCAGCATCGCGACGGTGTCGCGGTGGAGCAAAGAGTCGTAGCCGCCAAGGTCGTGGATGCGCGAGTAGCTCGCGGTGTTGGGCGGAAGCGTCGCCGGGACCGCCGTCGTGAGGCCCCAGTTGGCGTTGATGACCGCGATGCGCTCGTTCTTCGGACCTTCGACCTTTGGCAACGGCGGTCCCATGAGCACCAGCGGGAGGTTGAGGACTCCCAGCAATACGGCCGCGACGCTGACCGCGAGGTACGACGCTTTGAAGCCTCGTAGAAAGAGCACTCCACCCACCACGACGATCGCTACCAGCAGGGCAAGTGGCTGACCAAAACCAGCGGCAAACGGCAGGCTTTCGGCTCCCTGCGGCAGCGTCGCAGACAGGGCCAAGCTGCCAAGACCAAGCGGCACCACCGCCAGCAGGAACCATAGCGGCGAGGATTTCGCTTCTTTGAATTTTTCGAACCCGAGCCCTGCGATGACGCAGGCGACCAGGAGAAACAGGACGATGACGCGCCCCGGCGAACCGGTGGAAGACCAGCCGGGCACGTTGAAGTACAGAAGGGCATTGAGCGGGGTGCCAAACGCCAGCAGCAACGCAAACCCGCCGATGGCGGCCAGCACCCAAGCTCGGCGATCTCGCCAAGGGGCCATGACTAGGAGGACGAACGCGATCGGACCGATGCAAAGCGCAGCCTCGGCGAAGTTTGCGCCTTGTTTTGCCAGCGGCGGCCAGTAGGAAGAGATTCCCGGTACGCGATCACTCTCGACCCGGGGATTTCCAGTTTGGTACGGATTCACCAGGTTGCTGAGTTCAAACGGCTTGAGCGCAGATCCGAGATAGGCCTGATAGCCCTCGCCGGTGGGAACATTACGGCGGTGCGAAAACTGGCTGAACTCCAGCACGGGTAACAACTGCGGCGCAGCAATGCACGCCCCCAACGCGAGACCAGCCAAAGCCGTACCCAGGCCGATGGGCAAGGCTTTGCCTCGTGCGAACACGGCTTCGCCGATTAGCCAAACCACGGCGGCCATCAGCCCGTACGCAACGAACTGGAGGTGACCGGCAAGGATCATCATCCCCGCGCAAAAGGCGACCGAGCCGACGGCCACAAACGGGGACGGCTCCTTGTCGGGGTCCAGCGAGCGAAATGCGCCCGAGATGGCGGCCAACAGCCACGGGATCCACGCAACGGTGGTTCCGACCGAAGCGAGCGGCGCCCAGGCGTACAGGAACGGCAGCGTGGCCGCCAGCAGGCCGGCCAGATTTGCCCCTTCCTCTTTGCCGCCGCAGGCCAAGACCAACCGCCGAACCCCGAGCCCAAAGAGAGCAAGATGGAACCAAGCTAACAAGACCACCGCGACCGGCGGAGGAATCTGGAGAAGCCCCGCCAAGATATGAAGCGGATACAGCGCACCCGACTGGGAGTTCGCCATAAGCGGCGTCCCGGCAAGCTGGTGCGGATTCCAAAACGGGCGGTCGCCGGAGCTCCAAGCGGTGAGGACGAGGTCGCGCCACATTCCAAACTGCAGGACTCCGTCAACCGGAAGAACATCCCAGGGCGTGGCCGGCTTAGCCTGGTTCCAAGGCGGCATCTGGGCGATCTGGTCGGTTGGACCCAACGTCATGCCCTGGAAAACGCGGGCAAACGGAAGAAATGCCAGCAAGACGATGGCAAGGAGGGGAAGCAGTCGGGCCATCGGCGGAATCTTCATCGGCACCGATTGCGCTGCGTCAGCAGTAGGTGGCCTGGTTTTTCGCCTTTTCGTGGCCTGGGTTGACTTCGAGAATCGCCTTGAAGTGGGCGCACGCTTCTTCGTACATGCCCAGCATCATCTGGGTCATCGCGAGATCGTAGCGAATCTCTAGGTTCGCTGGATTCTCAAGGAAAAGCCCATGCAGGCTGGCGATGGAACCGTCAAAATCGCCCTCGAAACCCTGGATAAGTGCAAGCTGGTGCCGGGCGTTCACGTGGCGAGGCGCCTGCTGAAGAACACGACTCAGTTCCGTCCGCGCTTCAGCGTACTGACCATTGCAACGGAAATTGAAACCCCGCTCATAGATCGCTTCGATCCCACTCTCGGTCGCCATGTGCGCTGAAAGTATAACACCCGACCGTCCCATAGGAACGGTCGGGTGTTGCTGTCGGCAAGGGATTCGAAAATCCAGGTAATTAAGCGGGTTCGAGGCGCGGAGGAACCACCGTCGGCCGCCCGCTGTTATCGGAACTCTCCGAAACTCCCGAGCTCGGCCGGTTTGGCGTTTCCACCCGAACGACCGGCTCCAGAGTCCGACCATCCATCACCGCCAGGAACTCATCCCGGTTCAACGTCTCACGCTCCAGAAGGGCGGCGACGACCGCATCCAGCTTGTGTCGGTTCTCCATGAGCATGCCGTGCGCCCGCAGGTGGCAGGCCTCCACGATGGCGAACACTTCTTCGTCGATCTGCTTGGCGATCTCCTCGGAATAGTTTCGATCTTCGTAGTAATCGCGGCCCATGAACGGATTCCCGTTTCGGCGGCCCAGCGCTAGCGTTCCAAGGCGCTCACTCATTCCGTACTCACAGACCATCGCGCGGGCGATCCGCGTAACGCGCTCAAGGTCATTGCTGGCACCGGTCCAGACTTCCCCGTACACGATTTCCTCGGCGACACGGGCCGCCAGAAGCGCGGTGATGTCATCGGTGAGTTCCTGCTTCGAGACCAGGTACTTGTCCTGCACCGGCATGTGCCACGTCGAGCCGAGGCTCATGCCTCGCGGAAGAATCGTGACCTTGTGAACCGGGTCGGCGTGCTCAAGAAGCTCTCCAACGACGGCGTGGCCGGCTTCGTGGTAGGCGATGACTTCACGCTCTTTCGCATCGATGATTCGCGACTTTCGCTGCGGACCCGCGATGTTTCGGTCGAGCGCTTCTTCCAGATCGTCTTGAGAGACCTTGGAGTGCCCACGTCGAGCGGCGAGAAGCGCGCCCTCGTTGAGCATGTTTGCGAGGTCGGCACCGGTGAATCCCGGCGTGCGCTTCGCGAGCGTTTCCAGATCGACATCCGGCTCCAACGGCTTGCCCTTGGAGTGGACCTTCAAGATCATGTGGCGTCCGTTCTGATCCGGGGCGTCCACGACGATCTGGCGGTCGAATCGGCCGGGACGAAGCAGGGCCGGGTCCAAAACGTCCGGTCGGTTCGTTGCCGCGATCAAAATAACGCCGGAGTTCGGATCGAATCCGTCCATCTCGACGAGCAGCTGGTTCAGGGTTTGCTCACGCTCGTCGTGACCGCCGCCCATTCCCGCGCCGCGCTGGCGACCGACGGCATCGATTTCGTCCACGAAGATGAGCGATGGGCGATGCGCCTTCGCCGTTTCAAACAGGTCGCGCACACGGGCCGCGCCCACGCCGACGAACATCTCCACGAAGTCCGAACCACTGATGTGGAAGAACGGCACGTTCGCCTCTCCGGCTATGGCCCGGGCAAGGTAGGTCTTACCGACGCCGGGAGGGCCGGTGAGCAGGATGCCTTTCGGGATCTTGGCTCCCAGCGCCGCGTACTTCTTGGTGTTCCGAAGGAAGTCGACGATCTCGAACAGCTCTTGCTTGGCTTCTTCGATTCCGGCGACGTCTTCAAACGTGACCTTGGTTCCGTTTTCGCCTACTCGCTTCGCCTTGCTTCGGCCAAAGTTCATCGCCTGATTACCCCCCATCTGGGCCGGACGAATGAAGAAGAAGTATAGGAACGCGACCAGCATCAGCGGGAACGCGATGGCACCCACGAAGCCCAGCACGCCGTTGATGGCAGGCGGATCTTCTTTCTTGTAGTCGGCACCACTTGACTGCAACCGTCGCAGGGTTTCGGGGGCGGCTTGGTCTCCGGCATCTCCGGCACGGACGAAGTACTTCGAACCGTCCTTCAGCTTCCCGCTGATCGTTGTTTGTTGCCAGGCGGCGTCTTGGACCTGCGACTTATCTAGGGCGGTGTAAAATTCTTTTAGGGATAGTTCCTTAGGTTTCGGACCACCGGTTAGGCCGGTTGGGCCAAAAAACGTGCTCATCAAGACGATGCCAAGTAGCACCACCACGAAAGCCATAAGGACTGCATTCAGGGGCTTGTTTCTCAATTCCTCTCCGAGGGGACCGTAGTTCCTATGTAAAGGCTACGCGTCACGTTAAAATTGCGTTGCCACATTATGCCCAGTTCAGCCTTCAATGGGTCCGAAAGTCAGGCGGGCAAGCCTCTGCGAGGCTAAATCGGGGCGAACGCGCTCCGAAACGCAAACTCCGGGCAGCCAAACCGGGCCCACCAGATCGCACACCACCGGCAGACAGCGGCGGGCCGCTTGTGTCAGTTTCGCCTCTCCGGCTAAGTCGCTCAGCTTTCGCGTGCCGTCGAATCCGAGCGGCATCATCGTGTCGCCGGGCTCCAAGCTTCGAAAGTACAGGTTCCCCTTCGCCTTTTGCAGGTCGATGACGGTTCGAAGTGCGGCGCGGGGCAGAACACTGGGAACCTCGGACCACGGCTCGGCGCAAATTCGCCAGCCAAAGATTTCGGCATCGGTGTCGCCGGGGTAGGTCAGCGGGAATCGGAACGGCTCGGCAACGTCCAACCGGCGGAAATGGAAACGCGTTGCGTCCCATTCGCAGACAACCTCACCACCTTCGGCGGTGATTGAGCCTGCACCCGTGTCTGCCATTGCCGACGCGACCCGCTGGACTTGATCGAAACTCAGCCCTGCGCCGAGGGCTTCGGCCGCGAGTCGGACGGCGCGCTTGAACAGCACGGCCGGGGCGGACGTGAGCCGTGCGCGATCGAAAGCAAGTTCAACCGACGCCGTAATGAAGCCAAGATCGCCGTTGAGGGGCACCTCAGATTGCTCCAGCGCGGCGGCCGCCGCGCCATTGAGAAATCGATCTTCCTCTTCGGCGGTTTCGCGCAGGCGCAGGATGGCTTTCGTCGCGCCGGGATGTACCAGCTCAAGTTCGGGGATGACATTTTTCCTCATCCGAACCCGCGAAAAGGAAAGGTCGTCGTTGCCGGAATCGTGCCGGGTCTCAAAGCCATGCTCACAGCAATACTTTTCCGTCTCCTCGCGCGAAAACGGAAGCAACGGGCGGATGATGTTTTCCCGCCGTCCGGGGATTCCGGCCAACCCTGAGATGCCCGTTCCACGCACCAGATTGAGCAGTACCGTTTCCGCGTTATCGGAACTTGTGTGACCGGTCGCAATCCAATCGCACTCGGTGCGAAAAGCGCCCTGCCGAAAGAACTCGTACCGGGCGTTTCGGCCGGCTTCTTCAATGCCGATTCCAAGATCGCGGGCCATCTTTGGCACGTCTGCCTTCCCGGCCAAAAACGGAATGCCAAACCGGTCGGCAAAGGCGGCGCAGGCCGCTTGATCGGCGTCTGCCACCTCGCGCATCCCGTGGTTCAGGTGCGCCGCCACCACGTCGTATCCACTCGTGTGTAGGAGATGAAGCAGGCACGTGGAATCCGCGCCACCGCTAAACCCGACCAAAATGCGGGCCGGAGGCGAGACTCCCAGCTTGGCTTCCAGGTGCTCGCGAAAGGTTGACTCCACCGCCTGAGGGTACTCTGCCTTTGCCAAACCAATGGAACCCAGCCGTAGTTAGTGCCGCCTTTCGTTAGGCGCAGACCCAGATCGTAAGGAGACCCGCCATGAGAACCGACGAAGAGGCCCTGGCCGACCGGCTACGGCACATTGTGAGCAGCGAAGCGGCCGAACAGTTCCTCGATGAGCTCAACGGACTTCGCGCCGAAGACGTTGCGGAAGCCATCGGGCGGCTGGAACTGGCAGATGCGGTCAGCATTCTTCAAGCACTGGATTCCGACCTGGCCGCCTACGTTCTGATCGAGCTGCCCACCGAAACCGCCCGTGCGGTGATCAACGAGTTGCCGGACGCCACTGTCGCGCACTACCTCGACATCTTGCCGATGGACGACGCACTCGACCTTCGTGAGGAGCTTGATCCGGACCGTTTCGAGTCGTTGCTGAACGTTATTCCGCAGGAAGACGCCCAGGAAATCCGCCGCCTGATGAGCTACCCGGACGGCTCGGCGGGGCAACTCCTCACCGAAGACTTCGTCGAAGTTGGCCCGGATGCGACGATGTCGCAAGTCATCGGCGTCATCCGCAGCGGCCTCGAGGAAGAGTACGAGACCGTCAACTACATCTACGTACTCAGCGAGGACCGGCACCTTTTGGGTGTTTTGACTTTGCGCCGGGTTTTGCGCGCCCATCCGGACGCTCCGGCACGCGAGGTCATGAACGCGAACCCGATGTCCGTGCCGGTGGAAATGGCCGAGGAAGAGGTGGCGCGGATCCTGGCCCGCTACGGATTCACCGCGATTCCGGTTCTCGACAACCGGGGCAGAATCGTCGGCATCATCACCGCCGACGACGCGCAGTCGGTATTGCAGGACGCCCAAACTGAGGATGTTCTGAAGCTAGGCGGCGTCTCCGGCGACGCCGAGGCGTATCCGTCGCTCAGCATTTGGCAACTCGTGAAGCGGCGCACCCCGTGGCTTTTGATCTTGTTTGTGGCCGAGTTTTTCACCGGCTCCGTGCTTCGCCACTACCTCGGCTCCGCGGCCGATGATGACCCGAACAGCACCCTCTCCATCATCGCAAAGCTCCAGCTGTTTATTCCGCTGCTGATTGGCGCAGGCGGCAATAGCGGATCCCAGGTGACAACCACGATCACCCGCGCTTTGGCCCTTGGGGAAGTGCGGTCCCGAGACTGGTGGCTCGTCATGCGGCGCGAGTTTGCGGTCGCACTCATCATCGGCGGAATCTTGGGTCTGTTCGGATTCGCCCGCGCGGTGTTGCCGGGCCTCGGGTGGAGTCAGCCCTTGCCGCTGAGCATCACCGTCGGCATCGCGTTACCTTGCATCATCGTGTGGGCGGCCGTCGTTGGCAGCATGCTCCCGATCGGCGCGAAACGGCTCGGGATTGATCCGGCGGTCATGAGCGCACCGTTCATCAGCACATTCGTCGACGCCACCGGGTTGATCATCTTCTTCGAAGTCGCCCGGCGGGTGCTTGCCGCGTACGGCCTCGTGATTTAGCGCTTGTACTTGAGCGTGACTTTGTCGCTTGTGAGCGTCAGTTCGGACCCGGTCAGCTTGTAGGTGTATTTGGTGACGGACGGATCTTTGCCCTTCGGCTCAAATCGGAGCGTGACCTCGGTATCGGTCGCGAGCCAGAGCCCTTCCTCGGTGTTCGCGGCGGTTTTGGAAACAAGCCGACCAGTCTCTTGGAGTTCCAAGGCGTCTTTCCCGGTGGAAAGCTTCCAAGTGCCGACCAGGTCTTTGCGGACGTCGCCCGCCATCTTGTTTGGTTGCGGGGCTACGACAGGTGTCTCCTTCGTAGAGGTCGGTTCCGTTTCGGCAGGAGGCTGACATGCCGCCAGCATGCCAAGCAGCCCAAGGCTCATAAGCACGATTCGTTTCACTGGTTGCCCGCCCTTGATCGCTTCGTTCATCTGTTTCGATTGTGCCCCACGCGATACCCCTCTTGGCCCGGACCCGCATAAATGCGGGGTTTCTGTTGCTGACAGAACGTTAACAGACCGCCGGGAAAGAAGGTTCGTCTGGAAAGGTATACGATGGAGAAGGAGATATTTCGTCTCCCGAAATCGCCCAAAGCGCACCAGCCCAGAGTCGAGCCACGCATATCAGGAGATTGTAACTGTCGATGTCACCAAGTACGGGATCGCAAGTCGCCGCCGAAACGAACGAAGAAATGATTGCCGCCGCAATCGAGAAGGCGCGCGAGGACCTTAAACCCATTTCCCGCCGGATGCTTGGGCTGATGCTCAACCAAAAGCGCAACCTGCCCTACAAGGAAGCCATTGAGATCGTGGACGCCTACTGCGACGAGAAGGCGCCCTACATTCCCGGCTATGTTTCGTCGGAATTCGGCATCTACTGGCTGAAGGTCATCGCCGTTTTCAACGTGCTGATCGGCGTTACGGTGGCCTACTTTGGCGTTCGGGCGTATCAGGATCCGAAGCAGATCGCCTGGCCGTGGTTCTGCGTGGCCACGATTTTCATCGGCCTCGCCGCCCTATCGTGGGTGAAGAGCGTCGAGCGCGAATTTGGAAAGCGGGACTAATCAGCCTTCCTTCTGGCGGATGAAGTCTTGGATCTGGCCGGGCGGCACGAGGACGACGGTCGGGTGCGCGGCGGCGGCGAACTGATCGTAGGTTAAACCTTCAACTTCGCCGTCGGTGGCCAGTTCTTCGATAAGGGCTTGGATCACCTGAACCTCCGTGGGTGCATAGCCCCACGCATCGACCCAGAGCCCCGGCTTTCCGCCTTCGGCGAGATAGGCGACGGCGGCCACGTGGATATGATCGGCCGTGACGACATCGGCCTCGAGCTCGTCTTGCACCAGCCATCCGCCGTCGAACACGCGAAACCCTTCCGCTTCCAGTCGTTTGCGGGCATCGGCGAGGCTGAGCGTGGTCCGACTTGCCAGAACAAACTTCGTTTCGGGCGTGCTGGCAGTGGCCAGCGTCGTGCCGACATAGGTTCGAAGGAAAACCTCGTCGCCTTGGAGGCGACGCCTGAGCGTCGACGCGAAGCTTTCGAAGGGAACCTGCAACGTCATGGGCTTAGTTTACGGCGAGTCTGGCCCTGAATCCCGACAAAATCGGGTAAATCCAGACCGCGCCGCAATCGCATGCGCCGATTCCATGTCTCGTCGAATGGAGTTGGCCGGAGCCGACGAAGATGTCTCAAAACCACACCGATCCCATTCCCGCCACTGATCACGCTCCCGTGGAATCGCTGATGCACGAGCACCGACTCTTTGCCCCCTCGGCCGAGTTTGTTGCACAGGCGAACGTGAGCGATCCGGCGATCTACGACGAAGCAGACGCCGACCCGGAAGCCTGGTGGGCGTCGTGGGCCGAGAAGCTGAGCTGGGTGGAACCCTGGACGACGGTGTGCGAGTTCAATGCACCGGATGCTAAGTGGTTCGTCGGCGGAAAGCTGAACGTCTGCTACAACTGCGTGGACCGGCATGCCGAAGCCGACCCGAATCGCCGCGCGATTGTTTGGGAAGGCGAGCCCGGCGACGACCGAACCATCACTTTCGGCGAGTTGAAGGACGAGATTAGCCAGCTTGCCAACGCGCTGAAGGCGATGGGCGTCGGGAAGGGCGACCGCGTGAGCATTTACATGCCGATGGTCCCCGAGCTTGCCATGGCGATGCTCGCTTGCGCCCGCATCGGCGCCGCCCACAGCGTTGTCTTTGGCGGCTTCACCGCGGAATCTCTCCAGGAGCGCACCAACGACGCGCAGTGCAAGGCGATCATTACCGCCGACGGCGGCTGGCGACGTGGCTCGGCGGTTCCGCTGCTCAAGATCACGCGCGCCGCGCTCGAACTTGGTTGCCCAACCGTCGAGAAGGTCCTGGTTCTGCGACGAACCGGCATGGACGAGATTGACCGGCACGACGAACGGTTTGTGAGCTGGCACCACGTGGTTCCGGAGCAGAGCACCGACTGCCCTTGCGAGCCGATGGACAGCGAGGACATGCTGTTCATCCTTTACACGTCGGGCTCCACCGGAAAGCCGAAAGGCGTCGTGCACACCACCGGCGGCTACCTCACCGGCGTCTCGGCGACGGCGAAGCTCGTCTTCGACCTGAAGCCCGACGACCTGCACTTTTGCACCGCCGACTGCGGCTGGATCACCGGCCACAGCTACATCGTTTACGGGCCGCTTGCCAACGGCGCGACCGTCCTCATGTATGAGGGCGCGCCGGATACGCCGGACAAGGACCGCTTCTGGCAGATCATTGAGAAGCACCGCGCGACGATTCTTTACACCGCGCCAACCGCCATTCGAACCTTCATGAAGTGGGGCGACGAATACCCGAACCGGTGCGATCTTTCGTCGTTACGGCTTCTTGGTTCCGTCGGCGAGCCGATCAACCCCGAAGCCTGGATTTGGTATCACGCGACCATCGGAAAGGGTAATTGCCCGCTCGTGGACACCTGGTGGCAGACCGAAACCGGCGCGATCATGGTGACCCCGCTTCCCGGAATCACCGTCGCGAAGCCCGGTTCGGCGACCCATCCCTTCCCGGGCGTCAGCATCCGCGTGCTTACCGAAGAGGGCCACGGTCCGGATATTCGCGGACCGAAAGCCGAGCCCGCAAGCAGCGGCTTCCTCGTCATCGACCGGCCTTGGCCATCGATGACGCGCGGAATCTTTGGCGATCACGACCGATTCATCAAGACTTACTGGAGCCGATTCGACGGCAAGTACTTTGCGGGCGACGGCATTTCGCTGGACGAGGACGGCTACCTTTGGCTGCTTGGCCGGGTCGACGACATCATGCTGGTTGCGGGCCACAACATCTCAACGATGGAAGTCGAAAGCGCGCTGGTTTCGCATCCGGCGGTGGCCGAAGCAGCCGTCATCGGCAAAACCCATGACGTGAAGGGCCAAGCGATCAGCGCGTTTGTGACGCTTCGAACCGGATTTCATGGCGATGAAGCCCTGGAAAAGACGCTGAAGAAGCACGTCGGTGAAAAGATTGGGCCGATCGCCCGCCCGGACGACATTTTCTTCTCGGCTGAGCTACCCAAGACGCGAAGCGGAAAGATCATGCGACGATTGCTGCGCGACGTGGCCGAAGGTCGCGCCCTCGGCGACACGACGACCCTCGCCGACCCGAGCGTCGTCAACGCCCTGAAAAACGTTTACGAGGACAAGGAAGGCTAAAACCGAGGCAGCTTGCTCTGGGCTTCGCCCCGCTGCCAGGTGCCGACGCCTTCGATCTGTAGGCGATTGCCCTCGCCCTTAAACCTCACCGTGTGGGTGGAAAGTTTCTGGGGAATATCGGCGAGGCGCAGCTTGGTGAAGGTGAACGTGATCTCGTTTCCCTTCACCGTATAGCGGCCCAAACCGAGGTAAGTGGCCTTTTGGCAGTTCACATCAAACGATTCGCCTTCGTAGAGGCGGATGCGACAATCCGAAGCATCTTTCAAAGGAAAGGCCCCAAACCACGCTCCCGGCAACTTTTGGCCGGTGCATCCCGAACAAACGAAGGCAGCCGAACCTGCGGCGAGCCCAATAAGCCAAAATCTAACCATGGCAGTTACGATCCCGGTTGCGCACGACTTCATTTGCCCGTGGTGCTGGGCGGCTCTGCTCCAGGCGAGGCGCCTGCAGGCCGACTTTGGGGTCGAAATTGACTGGCGCGGCTACGAGCTTTTCCCCGCCGGGCTGTACTGGCCAGACTATCCGCCGACCCCGGAGCGGCCGCATAACCGGCCGGAAACGCCGAGCCGATTGGAGTTTTTGCTGGCCGCCGACGGGATCACCATGCCCGACGTGGTGCGGCCCAAGAAAATGCGGACGTACAACGCTCACCAAGCGGCAGAATACGCCAAGACGGAGGGCGTTGGCGATGCCTTCATCGAGCGGCTGTACCGAGGTTTTTGGGAAAACGGCCTGGAAATCAACAAGCCCGAGGTTATTCGGTTCCTGGCCACCGGCTTGATTCGGGATTTGGACGCGCTGGACGAAGCCGTGCGCACCAAGAAGTTCAAGAAGAACATTGTGGATTTCGACGACGACGCCTATGCGAACGGCGTTTACAACGTGCCGACGTACTGGATCGGCGGCGAGCGGCTTGCCGAGCAACCGTATTCGGTTTTGGCGGCGGCCGTGAAGCGGTTCATTGAGGAGTCCGGCGGGATTGGGCTCTACCACGCGCTCGACTTCCCTGCGGCCCCGGCCGATCGGCCGTACATCTACGTGAACATGGTTTCGACCCTGGACGGCAAGATTCTTACCGGAAAGCGGCATGAGCACGTGCACGACTTGGGTTCGAAGACGGACCACCTGCTGATGAAGCGCATCGAGTCGTCGGCCAACGCGGTGATTTTGGGGGCGGAAAGCCTCCGGGCGACTTCGCCGAAGTGGAATCCGCGCGCGCACACCCGCGTGGTGGTGACGAAGTCTGGGGACCTTCCGGCCGAAGCCGAGTTCTTTAAGCACGGCGCGCCGTTTGTGGCAACCCCGGGCTCGGCGGAGTTCCCTTTGCCCGCCGGAGCGAAGATTCTGCGGGCGGGCGGGGTGACACTGGACCTTCCGTTGCTGATGTATAAGTTGCGCCAGTCGGGGGTTCGGCGACTGCTGCTTTTGGGCGGCAGCGAGCTCAACGCGCAGTTCTTTGCGGCCGACCTGGTGGACGAACTGTTCTTGACGCTTGCGCCGAAAATCAAGCTCGGGCGGGACGTTCCGACTCTGGCCGACGGCGACGAACTCCCCCGCGAAGCGGTCCAAAAGTACGACCTCCTCAGCCACGAAGCGATCGGGAACGAACTGTTCCTCCGCTACCGCCGAAATTAGTTACTGCAAGTATTTGCGTCGCCCCTTTTTTTGGGGCGACCGGACAGATTCCTCTTCAGTAAACTGGTTCACGGTTCTGACGTGGGGATACGATCGTTGGGGCGACCGGACAGATTCCTCTTCAGTAAACTAACCAGTTGTTGGTGCCGAGCGACGTGCTCGTTGGGGCGACCGGACAGATTCCTCTTCAGTAAACTACTCGAAAGTCCGGAAGGCCTCGA
>Ga0247843_1000236_pt1 | contig 133051 bp, 140 predicted proteins | sample LaCruzMarch2017__FD_192420 | JGI IMG/M metagenome (GOLD analysis project Ga0247843, IMG submission 192420) | Freshwater microbial communities from meromictic Lake La Cruz, Castile-La Mancha, Spain - LaCruzMarch2017_8m | ecosystem: Environmental > Aquatic > Freshwater > Lake | place: Spain...
GCATCAGCACCAAAAGTTTCGTAAAAATCGCCCACACGAAACAGCAAAATAGCACCTGGATATTTTGTTTTTATGGTGTTATACTGCCTCATTAAAGGCGTTTCGTTGTCTGGATTATCGGGGTTTTGTTTCTTAGCCATTTGTTATTCCACTCATTTTATTTTTCAATAAAATAATGCTTTGCAAAATAGTTAATATGAAACTGAAAGTAATGTGTGTGAACAATTTTTTTTGTGGTAAAATCAATAAAAAAGCCCCTTTCGGGGCTGTAATTAAAAATTATTATCATCGGCAGTTCGGCCGTAAAGTGCAGGCACCATATTTCCTGATGCTCTTAGGTAAGCTACCAACTCGCCTCTGTGATGGTATAAATGGTTGAATAAAAAACCTCTTACTACTTGAATTCTAGGCATGGCAGGCATTAACTCATTTCCATGCATGGTCATTGTCCATGGAGTCATCATACTTTCGTCTTTAGCATTTTCCAAAACTGTTTGTGCATTTTTTACATTTTCTTCAAACTTGGCTAAAATGTTTTCTGCTTTTGAGATATCACCTTTGTCGTATTTGTACTCACTCATTTCCATTTTGTCCATGTTAAAGGTTGAATCGAACCAATTATACACTTCAGCAATATGCGATGCCAATTGAGCAATTGTCCAATTAATTTCTGAAGGCTTATAAGTTAAAGCACTATCAGGAATTGCTTTTAATAATTTGCGGGTGTTTTCTGCTTCGTACATAAATTCACCTAATAAAGATTGTATGATCATAGTTTTTTTTATTTTTAGAAATCAAACTTAATTAATCTAATTAGAATTCAATATTTTTAAGTGTCATTTTTTTTTACTTAATGAAATGATAATATTCTATTTGTCAATATAAACACCATAGCAAACATCAAATAAGTGTTTGATAATTTATTATAAAAACCATTATTATTGAAAAAAAAATTACAAATGATTAAACAAACCATTTTAGTAGCCTTAACAGCTTTAACGATTTTAAGCTGTAACAATTCAGATAACCAAAAAATAGCATCTCAAAGCCAAACCGAAACTAAAACACAAATAGATAGCATTTTAGATGAACTTAATAATAAATTTACCATCAACGGCCAACCAATCAATCCTAGGGTTATTCATGAACTAACTGGTGGCGATTTTGATATGTCGGATGGGCCAATCATTACTGCTTTAGATTTAAAAAAGGCCAATGAAAGCAACCGTTATTTTTGCGATTCTTGTTTAGGTAAATACGATATTTACTTTGGAACAGATAAAGATGGCAATAACTTAGGCCATTTTTCGTATAATTACTTGGGCAAAACGGCTAATAATATTCATGTGGTAGAAACATCAGCCGATGGAGGAGGCTCTGGCTCTTCGGGTTTTGTTTTGTTCTTAAGTGTTCAAAAAAGAAATGCCTATGTAATGGGCGAAAAACAAGAGCAATTAATATTGAATCTTGAAGGCAGTGCTGACGGTTCGTCTGGCAGTGGATTATACGGCACCAATTCAAAAATAGCTATAAAACAAAACACGGTTACCATTGATTACGAAACCAATGAGCCTGACGAAAATGGAAAAGAAAAAGTAACTAAAAATAGTAAACAATTTGAGTTTTAAAGTTGCACTGTTAATTTAGCTCTTAAGCCGATGTTGGCGTCCTCTCAAACATCATTTACGCTACTATTATTGCAGACAGGGATGTCTGCAGTGGCTTTAAAGCATAAAAAAAGCTGCTCCAAAACTATTGAATCAGCTTTTTTATAATTAATTTAGTTACCTACTATAAAATAATCACATCGAATTTACCTTTAATCGTTTTTTTACTTCAACCTTTCATTGGTGTTAATAAAGGATAAATACTTTTACCATTGTTTTCTATTTTATACAAATTACGATTTTTTTCAAACTCTTTAATAGTTTCTTCATAACCTTTTATTTTTTTTACTTTAACCTTTTTATTTTCTTTTTTTCTTTTAAATTGTTGAATTTTAACTTTTACATTGTCAAATCGCATCTTTTTTTCTGCTTCAGTTAAACAATTGTTGATATTCACATTTTTGAGTTTTGGTTTATTAATTTTTAGGTTTAGAACTTTAACTTTAAGTTCTTTTTCAGACTTAAATCTCTTTGATAAAAGTTCATATTCAAAAATAGAAAGTTTTGTATTTGGGTTAGGCGTAATAATAATATTTTGACTTTTGAAGAATTCTAAAATAGTTTGAATTCCAATATTAAATTCCTTTGAAGCATATTTGATAGTTATATTCACTTATTTCAATTTTATTTTATAAATTTAAATCTTACACTGCTAAATTGCTGGCAAGGATGCCTGCAATTTCTTTAAAGTCAAAAAGCGACCTTTTCGAGTCGCTTTTTTATTAGCTAGTTGTAGCCTTAATTTTTAAAATACAAACCAACTATTGCGAGCATAAGCGCAACAAAAAAACCAAAAACCCAACGTAGTGTTTCCACTTTCGATTCTGATATTTTAAGTTCAAGTTTTGCTAAGTCTAGTTTTAATAATTGAATATCTTCTTTGGTAGCTAATACTTTTAGGTTGTTATCATTGCCTTCTTTTATTTTATTATCAACAAAAGTTACCAAAGCTTCTGCTTCTTTTTCGCCTAATTTTAGCTTTAAAATTTGGAAAAGTTGTATGTCGGTTGTAGTAATTACCATGTGTAAATTGTATTTAGCAAATATAAATATTTAATGAAACAAAAAAAGCGACCCTTTCGAGTCGCTTTTTTTATATTCAAGATTTTAAAAAAACCTAGTTAGTTTGACTAGCTTTTGGAGCTGCGTCTAATATTTCTTGGCTTACACCGCTTGCGTATTGCTCAAAGTTTTTAACAAACATAGCCGCTAATTTATTAGCTTGTGCATCATATCCATCTTTATCTGCCCAAGTATTACGTGGGTTTAAAATTTCAACAGGTACATTAGGGCAAGTAGTTGGCATTTGGTAACCAAATACTGGGTGCTCTTCAAATGTTACATTGTTCAATTCACCATTTAAAGCTGCGGTAATCATAGCACGTGTATACGATAGTTTCATACGTGAACCAGTTCCGTAAGCACCACCGCTCCAGCCTGTGTTAATTAACCATACGTTTACATTAGGATTTTCTTTTAATTTTTTACCTAATAATTCAGCGTATTTTCCTGGGTGTAAAGGTAAAAATGCTTTACCAAAACAAGCAGAGAAAGTAGCCGATGGCTCAGTAACTCCAGCTTCTGTTCCAGCTACTTTAGCAGTGTAACCACTAATAAAACTGTACATAGCTTGACCTACATTTAATTTAGAAATTGGAGGTAATACACCAAAAGCATCTGCTGTTAAAAAGAAAATGTTTTCTGGAGTTTTTCCTACCGAAGGCACAGCTATATTATCAATTAAATCAATTGGATAAGCAGCACGTGTATTTTCAGTTACCGAAATATTGGTGTAATCAACTGTAGAAGTTCCGGGAATAAAACGCGTGTTTTCAACCAACGAACCAAAACGAATGGCATCAAAAATTTGAGGCTCTTTTTCTTTAGTTAAATCTACACATTTTGCGTAGCAACCACCTTCAAAGTTGAATACTGAATCTTCAGCCCAACCGTGTTCATCATCACCAATTAACTTACGTTCTGGGTCAGCACTTAAAGTAGTTTTACCAGTACCTGATAAACCAAAGAATACAGCAGTATCGCCATTTTTACCAATGTTTGCAGAGCAATGCATTGATAAAGTATTGCGTTCTTGCGGTAATACGTAGTTTAATACAGTAAAAATACCTTTTTTCATTTCGCCAGTGTAACCACTACCACCTACTAAAATAATTTTTCTTGAAAAATCAATGATAGAGAAGTTATGTTGACGAGTTCCATCTTCGGCAGCTACTGCTTTAAAACTAGGCGCATTTAAAATTAACCACTCAGTTTCAAAATTAGCTAATTCGTTAGCTTCAGGGCGAAGGAACAAATTATTGCAAAATAAATTATGGTAAGCAGTTTCGTTCACTACTGTTACGTTTAATCTGTAACGAGGATCAGCACAAGCATAAGCATGACGCATGTAAACTTTTTTACCTGCATAATGAGCAATTACTTTGTTCATTAATTTTTCAAACTTGTCGCTCTCGAAACGATGGTTAACATCGCCCCACCAAACAGTGTTTTCTGTTTTGCTATCTACCACACAAAATTTGTCTTTAGGCGAACGACCAGTGAATTCACCAGTATCAGCCATTAACGCGCCAGTATCGGTTAATACGCCTTCGCCATTAATAATTGCATGGCTTACTAACTCGGCAGGGGTAAGGTTTTGGTGTGCAGTTGAAGCACTTTTCAAAATCCTATCTAATATAGAAATGTTTGTCATAATCAGAGTTTTATATTAAATTAATATATTACGAAAGTATTAGATTATTTGATTTTTAAAAGCATATTTTTAAGAGATATTGTAGCAATGATTAAAATCAAAATATTTAATTGCAGAATTTTTAAAGATTTTTTGGTTAAAATATATTGAAAAACAATAGTTTGTATATTTATTTGAGGATTATCGATTTTTATTTTAATTAAAGTTCATCAAGTTAATTTGGTTATAAATCATTTAAATAAAACATTAAATTTTAAAAATATAATTGGTATTTAATAACAATATATTTTTAAATAAAATAATTACTTTCGCTCCTTCAAAAAAAAGAAGAATTGAATGTTTGATAGAGAGAGACCTAGCTTTGAAGATAGCAATAATGTAACAGTTCAAAGATGTTTTTATGCATACGAATTTGCCAAACCTTATATTACAAAGAAAAATACTGCCGATATTGGCTGCGCTGATGGTTATGGCACTCAGTATTTAGCTGATTTTACAACAACTACTATTGGAGTAGATTACAGTGAAGTTACTATAGCCGATGCACGTCAAAAACATGCTGCTAAGACCAATTTGACTTTTAAATCGGGTAAAGTTCCACCCATTCCATTAGAAACCGAAAGCGTAGATGTAGTAACTGCATTTCAATTTATTGAACATATTGAGCTACGTAAAGCTTTTATGGAAGATGTTAAACGAGTGTTAAAACCAGGTGGTGTTTTTATTTGTACTACGCCAAATGTAAAAATGAGCATTGCGCGTAATCCATTCCATGTGCATGAATATACTTTTGATGAAATGCAAAAAGAGGCTTCAAGTGTATTCTCAAAAATTGAATTACAAGGTTTGCAAGGCAATGCCGCTGTAAACAAATATTACGATGATAACTCAAAATGGGCAAAGCGCATTTTAATTTTAGATCCGTTGGGTTTACATAAATTAATTCCAGCAAATTGGCTTATTGCACCTTATAATTTTTTAACAAGTTTAATGCGTAAAAATTTAAAAGAAACCAATAACGATACTTTAAAAATAACTACTCAAGATTTTTATTTAACCAAAGATAATTTGGACAAAACTTGGGATATTTACTTAATAGCACACAAATAATTTTAAAAAATTGATTAAATAAATCATGAAAGGTACAGGATTAGCATTAGTAACCCCTTTTAAAGCCGATTTGTCAATTGATTTTGATGCATTGTCAAATTTAATTGAGCACGTAATTACTGGTGGAGTGGAGTATGTGGTAGCTTTAGGAACCACAGGCGAAAGCGTTACTTTAAGTAAAGACGAAAAGAAGCATGTTTATCAATTTATTCAACAGCAAGTAAAAGGCCGAGTGCAATGTGTGGCTGGTTTGGGTGGAAACGATACTGCTGAGTTAACTGATTATATCAAATCGTTTGATTTTAATGGTTACGATGCTGTACTTTCTGTAAGCCCGTATTATAACAAACCCAATCAGGAAGGAATTTTTCAGCATTTTATGAAAGTGGCCGAAGCCAGTTCAAAGCCAATAGTTTTATACAATGTTCCTGGAAGAACAGGGAGTAACATGACTGCTGAGACAACTATACGTTTGGCAAATGACAATAGTAAATTTATAGCAGTAAAAGAAGCAAGTGGAAATTCAGAACACTTTATGGATTTAATCCACCAAGCTCCTATCGGATTTTCGGTAATTAGTGGCGATGATAATTTGACCGTTCCTTTTATTTCAATGGGAATGACTGGAGTAATTTCAGTTATTGGTCAAGCTTATCCAAAAAAGTTTTCTAATATGGTTCGTGCTGCTTTGAATAACGATATTGTAACCGCTCGTACTTTGCATTTTGAGTTGTATGATATTATGAAATCTATTTATTTAGATGGAAATCCGGGTGGAATAAAAGCATTATTAAGCTTAATGGGCATTTGTCAAAATATAGTTCGTTTACCATTGGTGCCTGTAAATAATGGTGCTTTCGAAACCATTAAAAAACATTTCAATGAAACTAAAGCTTAATTCAATTTTATTAATAGTGCTTTTGGTTTTGTTTGCAGCTTGTAATCAAAAACCAAAGGAGCTAAAATTTAGTAATTTTAAAATTGCTAATAAGCAATTTCCAATTGTTGGCGATAGTAGTCGCAGTTGCACTTTTGAGGCGAATATTCCAATTTTTGAGGATGGAAACCAACAATTAATTGATTCAATCAATACTTTTATTGGTCAAACATTTTTTGAACACGAAAGTAAAATAACCGATTTAAAACAATTGGTTAAAGCTGAGGCCGATAGTTTTTATCAAGATTATTTACGCGATTTTTCAGAGTTTAACGAAGCCGATTTTCCGCTTACTTACAATTATAATTTAAAATTGGCTGTTGCATATCATAACGATAAATATGTAACACTAAAAAACGAAAATTATGAATACACAGGCGGTGCTCATGGCAATTATGCTACTTTGTACCATGTGTTTAATGCCCTAAATGGTAAGCGCGTTTCTATTAGCGAATTAGTAGAGGATACTTTAAAATTAGAGCAATTGGCAAAACAACAGTTTTACACATTGAAACAAATTGATAGCACTAAGTTAATTAACGATCAAGGTTATTGGTTTGAAAAAAATGTATTTAGTTTAAACAGCAATTATGGTTCACTAAATGATACCTTGGTTTTTACTTATAATCCATACGAAATTACCGGTTATGCCGAAGGTCAAATTGATTTGAAAATTCCTTTGAGCAAACTAAAATAGAATAAATGCGGAGATTAAGAGGTTTAATATCCGCACATTTTGCGGTGATTAAGGCGTTTATTCTCCGCACAAATATACATTTAATTATAATACAGCATTTTAAAAATTAAAATTGATTTCGTAATTAGTGCTTCTTCCGCCCGCATTCTCTTTTTTTAGTACGCCTTTTGTAACCATGTCTTGTATATCTCTTAGAGCAGTATCTCCAGAGCATTTACCAATTTTTGCCCATTTCGATGATGTTAATTTTCCTTCAAATCCATCTAATAATTTATTGACAATTTGTAATTGTCTTTTGTTAAATATGGTGGTTTCATGGCGTTTCCAGAAATTTGATTTTAGAAGTATTTTCCCTAAAACTTCGTCAGTATTTTTGAGCGAATTATGCAAGCAATTTAAAAACCAATTGAGCCATTCGGCTATGTTTAAATTTCCCTTTTGCGTTTTTTCTAAAATATCGTAATACTGTTTTCGCTCTTTGCTTATTTGGGCCGACATGCTGTAAAAACGTTGCGCACTTTCATCTGATCTTGCCAAAAGCATATCAGTTAAAGCACGAGCTATACGACCATTTCCATCATCAAACGGGTGTATAGTTATAAACCACAAATGTGCAACAGCCGCTTTTATAACAGGGTCTAATTTTTTTTCAGTATTGAACCACGTAATGAAAGCACGCATTTCAGGTTCTAATAAATCAGAATGGGGTGCTTCAAAGTGTACTTTTTCTTTTCCCATTGCACCTGATATTACTTGCATTGGACCTGTAGAATCGGTTCGCCATTTGGCAACATTTATTTCATACATGCCACTTTTGCCTAAAGGGAAAAGCGCAGCATGCCAACTAAATAATCTTTTTTTTGAAAGTTTATCAGTAAATTTTTGGGTAGCATCTATCATCATATCTACCATTCCATCGGTATTTCTATCAGAAGGAACCAAGCCTGATATGTCCATTCCTAATTTGCGAGCTATAGATGAACGAACTTGATCTGCGTTGAGTATTTCTCCTTCTATTTCAGTCGATTTTAGTACATCTAAAGTTAAAGTTTGTAACACAGCTTCGCTTTTTAAGTTAAATCCGATGGCTTCCATTTTACCCATTAATTTGCCTTGCAAATTTCTTACAGCACCCAGCAATAACTGAAGTTCATCGTTGTTCCAGGTAAAGTTAGGCCAATGATTATTTTGATGTATATATGGACTTATTCTCCGCATATTATGCGGTAAATATATTACTTTTTCTCCGCATGTCAATATTTATTTTAAAATAATGTGTTGGTTATAAGATTTTAATGTTTGAAAATTTCAATAAAATCTGTGGCTCATTTCTCCCGATAATTATCGAGAAAACTTAATGATAAGAAATCAAAAATTAAAAATTTTTTCTGTGAAATCAGTGAAATCTGTGGCATTATGGTTCGGCAGGCTCACCATGACAGATTAGTGAAATCAAAAATCACACATCATAAATCCGTTAGTAATCAATTTCTAATTCAAACAATTGCCTTAATGAAGCTAAATCGGGGTTTTGTTCTACCATTTTATTAAATTTATCTTCAACAGAAAGCGTTTTTATTTCAGGAATAATGGTATTATCTACAATAAAATCTAATGTAATATTGGTGTTTTTTAAGTTTATTCTTAAATATTGAAGACCATTTAATCGCAGTTCATCACACAAACTTTTTTCGTGATTATTTGCAAATACAACACTAACTTTATTGTTATCATCAACTAGTTTTCTATCTTTAATAAAGCTTAAACTGCTTTTGTTAATAGTATTTATAAAGCTAATCCAAGTGTTATTTAACTCTTCGTTTGTATAAGCATTGTTTTGAGTTATAACTACATTTTCTGTTGTATTTATTTCCTCATTTTTTTTAGCTTCAATGGCTTCTTGTTTTATTTTTTCGGCAAATTGTTCCTTTTTTTGTGAAATTAAATCCTCTGTTTTTTTACCAAATAAGTTACCCGATTTTGGAAATGAATTTATTCCAAATGGTTCCGATTTGTTTTCGATAGAAACTTTAGGAAAAGGCGGATCATTTAAAATTAACGCTGTAGTGTTTTCGTCTAAACTTTTTTTATTTTCAACTTCAATGGTTGTTTCTTTTTTTGAAACAATGTTTTCGGTTATTGCAGAATCAGAAAAATCAACTATTTTTTTTTTAATTCAACCCCATTATTTTGTAGGTTGATATAGGATTGAATATGACTTAATTTCATTAAACACAACTCTACGTGTAGCCTTGAGTTTTTAGATGTTTTGTATTCAAATTCGCATTTGTTTAATAAATTCAAAGCATTCAGCAACAAAGCAGTATTACATACTTTTGCTTGGTCTAAAAACTTGGTAGCAACACTTTGCGAAACTTCTAACAATTTAACAGTATCTGGGTGTTTGCAAACCATTAAGTTTCTAATATGCTCACTAAATCCGCCTATAAAATGCAACGCATCAAAACCATTGTTTAATACTTCATCAAATAATAGAAGTAAACCTGCCAAATCTTCATTTAACAATAAATTTACAGCTTTAAAATAATAATCGTAATCAAGAATATTTAAGTTATTAATTACATCTTGGTATTTAATATTATTGCCACTAAAACTTACAATTCTATCAAAAATAGAAAGGGCATCGCGCATGGCTCCATCTGCTTTTAAAGCAATTACATGCAACCCATCTTCATCGGCTGTAATATTTTCTTTTTCACAAATTTCTTTTAGTTGTTTTACAGCATCTTCAATTTTTATTCTGTGAAAATCGAAAACCTGACAACGAGAAATAATAGTAGGTAAAATTTTATGTTTTTCAGTAGTTGCTAATATAAATTTAGCATAAGGAGGTGGTTCTTCCAAGGTTTTTAAAAATGCATTAAAAGCCTGAGAGCTAAGCATGTGAACCTCATCAATAATATATATTTTATAAGTTGCTCCTTGTGGTGCATAACGAACTTGGTCAACTAACGCCCTAATGTCTTCAACCAAGTTATTACTTGCAGCATCAAGTTCGTAAATATTAAACGAGCCATTATTGTTAAAAGCATTGCAACTATCGCAGTTGTTACATGCCTCTAATTCTGGAGTTAAGTTAGTGCAGTTTATAGTTTTTGCAAGTAACCTTGCAGAGGTAGTTTTACCTACTCCACGAGGCCCACAAAACAAAAAAGCATGTGCTAAGTGTTTGTTTTTAATGGCATTTTTCAACGTTTGTACTACATGACTTTGGCCAATAACAGTATCAAAACTTGCCGGACGATATTTACGGGCCGAAACCACAAAATTTTCCATGTCTGCAATTAATTTTATTTTTTTCATATAATAAAATTTAACTGCTAATTGTGGATAAATTGGTGCGTTGGAGCGATGGGGTGTGGGATTTAAGAGTTGGGAAGTGAGAAATGTGATTTGAGATTTGGGAATTGAGCAATAAGCAAAAGACATTTAGCAATTTGATTAAGAATTAAAATAGTTGTCGAAACAACAATTTAGCAACATAACAATTCAGCAATCCAAAAAATCTACCAATCATTAAATCGAAAAATCTCCAAATCTTTAAATCACGAAATCTTAAATTAATTGTACATTCTCCATCTTATACCAATTCTTAAAGTTGTTAACGCTAAAGGATGGTTAGGAGTGTTATAAAAACCACTACTTTTAAACCAATCTTGGTTCAAGTGTTCGTAGGAAGCAAAAATAATTGCATGTCTTAATTCACCACAAACAAAAACATTTATTAAAGGGTAATTGCCAATTTGTTTATTGTTTTGTAAATAAAATCCTCTGGTTGCTGGGTTATAAGCTTGGGCATAAAAAGCAGTATTGTAAAACACATTAAAACCTAATTGTAAGTTAAGTGCTTTATTAAATATTAATTGTTGAAAATAGTAACGTAAAACAGCACCAAACTCCGGAATTCTTATGAAATCTGCACTCGATTTTTGAAATAATATTTTATTTTCGAAATTAAATTTCCAAAGTTTAAATGTTTTTTCAAGTTCAAATGTTTGAACTAAAGCAACTTTATCGCTTTGAACGGGCTTGGCATCTGTTCCAAAATATACCCAATTCACTAATAAATTTTGATTAAAACTTAATTTGAAATTGTTTTTAAATAATCTGGTTTCAATAACCCCATTGACATTACTTACATTTATTTTATTAAAACTGTTATTATCCCAATTAAATTGAGTGCTGTTAAAATTTGTAAAAGTAAAATCAGGGGAATATAAATTATTTAAAACCCCACCATTTATTAAAAACCAAGGTGTTTTATACCCAATATCACCACTTATTTTTAAATCGTTTTGTGTATAACCAATTGGCGAATATGCTGCATAACCTTTAAGCGAAATACCAAAATTTTTAAAAGAAATTCGTTCTATTTTTCCTTCAAAAAATACATTGTTATAATATTTTGTATTAGTTTGTATATCGGTATTTAAAAACTGATGTGTGGCAGCAAGTTCTATGTATCGCAGCTCATTAACTCTATCGGTATTGTAAAGCGTGTAAGCAAATTTATTACTTAAAGTTTGAGAGGTTATGGAATCGTTAAAAGTTTTAATTAACCCATTTGGAAAAATAGTTAAGTTCGAATCGCCATTAACCCTAAAATAATAAATTTCATCTTCCAATTTTAAAGTATGGCTAAAATGACCATAACTAATAAATTTGTTAAGAGTATCTTCGTTTTGAATTTTTGTGTACGATTTGCCATAATAAAAATATTGTTTTATATATAAGCTTCGGTTTCTGTATCCATTTTCAGATTTATTTAATTTTACATTACCAGTTTTATTGCTCCCTGTTATGGCCTCAAAAGAAGAGTCGCTCACCAATCCTCCACTTTCTTCATTGTACCCTAAATTCCAAGTTAGGTTGCCAATAAATGCATATTTTTCGTTTTTCGATTGGTAATAAGTAAATGCCTGAGTATGGTAACTTCCATTTTTTTGACTAAGAAAATTGCCTTTTGAAGTTAGCCTAAAAAAATCAACTCCAAACGACCAACGAGGTGTAATATTAATCCCAATTTTTGTTTTTAAATAAATCAAATCAACGCCACCTTGCACATAAGTTAAATCTGTTATGGGCGATTTTGAATTATAATAAGTTCTTTCTTCTGGCTTAAAAAAGAAAATATTCCAGGGGTTTTGGGTGAAATTATAACCAAAGTTTCTGTTACTGCTAAATATTAACGATTGGCTAGCCGAACCAATGTTTCCTAAATCTTGAAACAACCCAAACTTAGCATACATGGGGTGAAACTGTTCGTTTTTTGCAATTGAAGTATCCAATACTTTCCAGTTTTCATGTCTGTTAATATTATTTTCGGTAATGGTAAATGTTCTGTATTTCCTATTAAAAACAGAGGTGTCAATTTGAGCAGTAACAATTTTACAGGTTAAAACAATTTGAGTAAATATTATAATTTTTAAAAAACGAGCCATTTTTATTTATTTATAAAACACAGGTAAGGATTAAAAACATAACCAAAAGCATACCAATATTTCAAAGTGCGAATTAACTTTTTTTATTTAATTATTTTATTGCCAAAGTTCAAACATTTATAAATATTGTTTTCTTAAAATAGTTGTTTGTTTGTGTTTGCTTAAAAGGTGCGTGTTCGTCATCCTGATTCCGCCAAAGCGGAAGAAGGAACTTTACGATGTGCTTTTTATTTTCCGCTCCACGTAAAGATGCTTCGTTCCTCTGCAAGACGTTTGTTCGTATTTTTTTCTATCGTCCATGGTCTATTAGCTATCGTCCAGCAGCCAGTCGCCAGCAGCTAGAAGAACCCTTTCAACAAATATCCCAATTTTAAATAAAGTTAAGTTACTTTTGAAAATTATTTGAAAAAAAATTCAAAACATGAAGTTTGAAGAGTACAACATAGCCGATGAAATTAAACGAAGCATATCAGAATTGGGCTTTAGGCGCCCTACTGATATTCAGTTTAAGGCAATTGGCCCTATTTTAAAAGGAGAAGATGTGTTAGGAATAGCACAAACAGGAACAGGAAAAACAGCCGCATTTGCCATACCTATCATTCATAAATTAATTCAAAATAAAAAAAAAGGAAATTATGTAAAATGCTTGGTTTTATTACCTACCCGTGAGTTAGCAATTCAAATTACTGAAGTATTTAAAGCCATTGCCAAGTACACAAATGTTAAAATAGTTTGCCTTATGGGTGGAGTAGGGCAGGATGATCAAATATTTGATTTAACAGTAGGTGCCGATATAGTAATTGCAACACCAGGCCGAATGTTCGATTTGCAAAACCAAGGATATATAGATTTAAGTAGGGTAGAAATAATGGTTTTAGATGAAGCAGATAAAATGCTAGATAAAGGTTTTATTAGAGACATTGAAGACATAAGGAAACGCATTCCTCGAGTACATCAAACCTTGTTTTTTTCAGCTACTATTAATAGGCAAATAAAAACTTTGGCTTACTCAGTAGTAGGAGCAAATCCCATTCGTATTCAAATTTCGCCTAAAAATCCTGTTTCAAAAAATGTAAGTCATTCTCTATCGTTTGTGGAAATGGACGATAAACGTTTTTTTTTAGAACGATTAATTAAAGAAGCTCCTGAAAGTAAATTTTTAGTTTTTGTTCGCACCAAAGTAAGGGCCGAAAGAGTGTATAGCGCAATGCAACGTGTACAAATTGAAACTTTAACAATGCATGGCGACAAAGAACAAGAAGATAGATTAGCCGTAATGAACGATTTTAAAAGTGGCAAAGTAAACATACTTATTGCTACCGATTTAAGTGCGCGAGGCATTGATATTGACAATGTTGATTATGTAATTAATTACGATTTACCCGATTTACCTGAAAATTATATTCACCGAGTTGGAAGAACCGGTAGGGGAGTTAAATCGGGCAAAGCGGTTTCTTTTTGTAGCACCGAAGAAAAAACTTTACTAAAAGATATTGAAGATTTTTTAGGATACGAAATTAATAAACTAGAAATTGACAAAGAAACCTATATAGAAACTTTAGACTACAGCGATGATGGAAACAAAAACTGGAAAGCGCTTATGAAAGATGCCGAAAAGTTTGATAAATCTATTATTAAAAAAGTTAAGAAAAAGTAGTGAAATGTTAAAAAACTCTAAATTTTAAACAATTCAATATTTATTCAAATTAATCTTTAGTTTTGTTTAACAATTTTATAATTCAACAGCATGAAAAAATTTATATTTTTTTTATTAATGGCATTTGCCTCACTAATTATTTTACAATCGTTCGGAGTTACTGGTTTAGGTAAAAGAGATGGAACAGAACCAGGTTATACAGGTTCTCCAGGCGATACATTAAAAAATTGTACCGCTTGTCATGGTGGTTCAGCTACCAATGTTTCTGGTTGGATTACTTCAACTATTCCTTCTACAGGTTATGTGCCAGGAAATACTTATTTAATAACAGCAACTAATACAACCATAGGCCACAATAGGTTTGGTTTCTTAGTTTCACCTCAAGCTGAAAATGGAAATTTGCTAGGAACTATGGAAGTAATTGATACCACACAAACTAAATTAATAGGCAATAATAAATATGTAACTTACAGGGCACCTGGTGTTTTCTCACAAGATTCCAAATCATGGACTTTTAATTGGACTGCTCCAGTTACTGGCACAGGAGATGTTGTTTTTTATGGTGCATTTAACTCCAATCATGATGGGCATAAAGGAGGAGATGTTACCCAACTTTCAACTTTAAGGGTTAAAGAAAATGGAACTACATATACAAATAGTATTGAAAAAAGCATTGATTTTAATATGTTTCCAAATCCTGTAAAAAACAGTTTTACAATCAACTTTAATTTAAATAAAAATACTTTAGTACAAGTTAGTTTGTTCGATTTGTCTGGCAAAAAAGTGAGCGAGCTATTGAATAAACATATGAATGGTGAAGTAAGCCAACAATTCGATTTATCAGGTGTTGAAAACGGAATTAAATTTGTAAAAATTCAAATTGGAAGTGAGTTTTTTAACAAAAGATTATTAGTTAATAACTAATTACTTTTCAAGTAATCTTTGTTTTCAATCATTGAAATCAAATAGTCTATTTCTACCTTTATTAATGATTTTAAGTTTAAGTATTTGTAATTATTAAAATCGCTCAGTTTTTCAATTTCAATACTCAAATTTGCCAATTGATTAAAACAAACTGAAAGCGATGTTCCTTTTAATTTATGAATGTGCGATTTTACTCCATTTAAATCTTTATTTATAATTAATTCATTTAATTTAGGTATAAAATCAATTAAATATCTTGATGTCATTGCCATTAATTGATTCAAAAGTTCAGCATCGTTTTCTATTCTATCCAGGAGCTTTTCTAAATCAAAATGTTTATTTTTAATTATTTCAACAAAATTAACTTTCTTAAAATATATTTTGTCATTGCTATCAAACCATTTATTTATGCAATTTTCTATGGTTTTACTTATTATAGGCTTACTTATTAAGTCGTCCATCCCTGCGTTTAAACACCTTTCTTTTTCCCCTTCAATTGATCCTGCTGTTAATGCAATTATTGGAACTTTTCCATCGGTTTCGAATTTTCGAATTTCATTTGCAGCTCTGTAACCATTCATTTCAGGCATTTGAATATCCATAAAAATTAAATCAGGTTTATTTTTTATAAAAATAGATATTGCTTCAAGTCCGTTAGTAGCTATTTGAATATTTATATTTGAAATAAATGCTTTTAAAATGTTGTTTAAAAGCATAACATTAGTATCGTTATCTTCAACTATTAAAACATTTATATTTTCTACTTCGCTTTCTATATTTTTCTTAAAATTATAGTCTGTTTTATTTTCAATCTCTTCGTTTTGAATTTTAAACATACTTTCAATTAGTTGAACTTTATTAAAAGGTTTAACTAAAATTTCGTTAACTCCAATTTCTTTACATTTATAATTTAAACTTTCATCATCGTTGCTATTACTCATTAAAATAATAGGCAATTCTTTATTTGAAATTTTTAATCGGCTTCTTATGTTAATTATTGTTTCAATGCCATCAATATAAGGCATATGGTAATCCAATAAAATCAAGTCATATTTATTGTTTTCATTCAACTTTTCAAGAGCCTCAATTCCATTTTTTGCTTCATCTATTCTAAAAAATTTTTCAGGTAATAATTCTTTTAAAATTTTCCTATTTCTTAAATTATCATCTACAATAAGTATTTTAAAAAAATGATTTAAACTATGCCAATTAATTGCCAAATCAACGTTTTCATTCGATTTAATTTGAAATTTAAACTCACTACCACTTCCTAAAGTAGTGTTTAGTTCAATTTTTGAATTTAATATTTGTAATAATTTTTTCGAAATAGTAAGTCCTAAACCTGTTCCCTTAAATTTTCTCGATTCAGAGGAATCTTCTTGAACAAAAGCTTCAAAAATCTTTTCTTTATTTTTTTGATTGATTCCAATACCGGAATCTTTTACTTTAAATTCAATTATTCGTTCATTATTTTCTTCTAATTTTATTGCATTTATTTCAAGTTCTACTTCACCTTTTTCAGTAAATTTAATTGCATTTCCTAATAAGTTTATTAAAACTTGCTCTATTTTAACTGCATCTGATTTAAAATTTAATGGAACCGAATCTGAAATATTTAATATTAACTCAATTCCTTTTTCGTGTGCTTGATATTTTACAACATCTATTATTTTCGAGCTAAAATTATAAATATTTATTTCTTCATAAAACGGTTCTAATGTTCCAGATTCAATTTTCGAAAAATCTAAAATATCGTTTATTACACTCAATAACGATTTTGTTGATTTTTGAACTGTATTTATATACTGAGCTTGAGTTTCATCTAGTTTAGATTTGAGTAATAATTCAATAAAACCAATCACGCCATTTAAAGGGTTTTTTAATTCATGACTCATATTTGCTAAAAAAGCGTTGTTCATTTTAGTGTTTTTTTCACCTAATTCTGAAGCATTTAATGCAATTTTTTCAGCATTTTTTTGTATTGTTACATCATTTACTACGCCAATAAAACGGTATGGTTTGTTACTGTTATTTAATAATAATTTCGATTTAATATTTAATATTTTTAAATTTCTTTCTCTATCAAATACTTTTATTTCAATGTCTAAATCAATATTTTTTTTAATTGAATTTTCAATACAATTATTTAGTTCCCTAAAGTCTTCATTTGATAGTTTTTCTTTTAAAATTTCTACTGGAGAAAATATACTGTTATTAGGAACTTCAAACAATTTATACACTCCCTCATCCCAAATATTTTCATTTGTTTTTAAGTCAATTTCCCAAATGCCTTTATTAGAAATTTTATCTATTAGATGGTAACGTTCAAGTTCAATCGAATTTGATTGTTCAATTTCTTTACTTTCAGTTATATCTTGAACATAGCCATTCCAAATAATTCCATCTTCTATTTTTGTAGGATTCGAATCTGCAAATATCCATTTAAAATTACCTTCTTTATTTAAAATTCTAAACTCAACCGACCATTTAGCCATTTTTTTTGTTGAAATTTCGAATGATTTTCTAAAGTAATCTAAATCTTCAAGATGAATGTTTTCCAGCAATTTAAGCATATCGAAATGTGCAGGTTCAACATTTAAAATAGAAACTAATTTATTGGAATAATAAGGAAAACTTAAATGGCCATTTACTGATAATTTTAATTGAAAAACACCTATCGGTAAATTATTTATTACCGAAAATGTATTTGTGGCATTTTCATCTGTATATAATTTACCTTTTTCTTGCGCTTCTTGTCCCATGTTTTATCAATATTTAATTTAATTAAAATTGATTTCATTTATTTGTAGTGGTAACAAATTTAATAAAAAATTGTGCTCTATTATATTATTTAATAAATATTTCAAAAGCTTTATTTGCTTGCTCTTTTAACATATATAAACCGTTGGTTGTTTTTGCTCCATTTGTAGCGCATATCTTTAAAAATAATGTTTGGTTTGGTAAATATATTAAATCAAAACAATAGTGATTTGAGCTTATGTGTTGGTATGGAATTGAAGGAAATTGCTCTTCTCTTGGTTTCATGCCTAAAGGAGTGGTGTTTATTACTAGTAAATGTTCATTAATTATAGTTTCGTTTAAATGTTCATATTGTATACAAAAATTATTATTTTGAGTACTAACCAATGTAAAATCAAGTTGCATTTTTTTTAATATAAACTGTATTGCTTTCGATGCTCCTCCATTTCCTAAAACCAAAGCTTTTGATTTAAAATTTAGTGGTAAAAATTGTTTCAAGGCTTTTTCAAAACCAAATGCATCAGTGTTGTATCCTGTTAAGTATATTTTGCTTAAATTTCTTTCTATTTTTATACAATTTACTGCATTAATTTCATGGGCAGTTGTATCTATTTTATTCAAAAACTGTAAAACACTTTCTTTAAACGGAATGGTTACATTAATACCTGTTAAATGGGCATTATTTTTAATTAATAATGGCAATTCATTTATGTTTTGTAGTTCAAAATTAAAATACTTGTAGTTAAAATTATTTTGAATAAACAATTCTGAAAAGTAGTTTTTTGAAAAGGAATTTTTTAAATTATTTCCTATTAAACCAAATTCTTTGTAATCATTTAACATGCTATTATTTTGGTGTATTTATTACATCACCTATAAAATTTAATATTTCTTTTTTGCCTATTTCCTTAACTGCCGAAGTTTCAAAACAAGTGGGCAAAGCTGCCCAATCGAGCAATAAGGTTTCTTTAAATTTTTCTATATTTTTTGCCGATTCTATTTGTTTTAATTTATCTAATTTGGTAAATACTAAAACAAAAGGGATGCCCATTTGTCCTAACATATTTATAAATGAAATATCACGGGTTTGTGGCTCTATTCTGCAATCTATTAATACAAAAATACATTGCAATTCTGTTCTGTTTTTTAAATATTCAATTAAAACATCTTCCCATTGAACCCTTAATGTTTTACTACGCTTTGCATAACCATATCCGGGTAAATCAACCAAATGCCATTTTTTATTTATTAAAAAAAAATTGATACTTACTGTTTTTCCGGGAGTAGCCGATGTTCTAGCCAAATCTTTTCTATTAACAAGCATGTTAATTAACGATGATTTACCTACATTACTTCTTCCTATAAATGCAAATTCGAGTAAATTACCTTTGGGGCAACCAGCTATATTTGATGCGGCTAATTTAAATTCAGCAGATTTTATTTCCATTATTGCAAAAGTGCATTTATTAATTCATCTAAAAAATTTAAAACAAAAAAACCACCAGTTCAGTACTGATGGTTTTGTATTTTTTATATATGATATTAGTATCTGCGTGGTCCTCTGTCGTTGTTGCTTCTGTTTCCAAAACCTCCTCTTCCTCCTCCGCCTGATCCTTCTGCTTTTGGACGTGCTTCAGTCACGTTTAAAACTTTACCAACATGTTCTGTTTGGTTTATTTTTTCAATTGCTTCGATTGCCTCTGTGTCGTTTGTCATTTCTACAAATCCAAACCCACGCGATCGGCCAGTTTCGCGATCTAAAATAACTTTGGCTGAGGTTACTTCACCATAACCTTCAAATAATTGTTGTAGTTGTTCGCTAGAAACACTGTAATTTAAGTTTGCAACGTAAATGTTCATTTAATTTTAAAATTTTAATGTTAGTTTTTTAAGCTTTTTGCTTTATATAATTACAAGGGTACAAAATTTAATTTATATTTTCCAAAAAATTTATTATTATTTTCTTTTACTCCAAACTATCTGATATTAATAGTATTAGCATTTGTTTTAAGTGCTTTTCAATTGTTATTTAATAGTTGTTTTTAAGTTAAATTTTTGTTTAAGCACATAATTCTGTACTTTTGTTTTCAAGATGTTATTAACATAATTAATTAATTTTATATAATGGCAATATTTAATACAAACAAAAACCAAACATTTAATCCTCAGGAAATAAATATTATTAATGCTGGAACTAGTATTAATGGCGATATTTCTTCGGAAGGCGATTTGAGAATTGACGGGAATATAACTGGAAATATATCAGTTAAATCGAAGTTGGTTTTAGGAGCAAGTAGTAAAATTAATGGAAATGTTAAAGCTGCAAATTGCGATGTGCAAGGCAATGTAAATGGCAATTTAATAGTTGAAGACTTACTGTCGGTAAAAGCTACAGCTAAAATATTTGGTGATATTACTTCCCAAAAATTGGTAATTGAAGCAGGTGCTGAGTTTAATGGTAATAGTCAAATGGGAGTGAGCAAAACGTCTAATGGTATTTAAAAACCGTCAAATACAATAAATGTAAAACCTGCCGTTACAGCTGAATAAATTTTACAAAATTAAAAAACTTAAAAGGCGTATATTTTTACGTCTTTTTTTATGAATAAATATGCAATTATTTTTCAATCCTAATTTAAATAATAATACTGTTGAGCTTCCTGAAGATGAATCGAAACATTGCGTGAGAGTGTTGCGTAAAAAAATTGGCGATGAAATAATTTTAATTGATGGTAAAGGCAATAAAGCTAACTGTAAAATTATAGATGACAACCCTAAAAAATGCAAACTTGAATTAGAAAATAAAGTTAGTTTCCCTAAAAATAAAATAGGTATACACATTGCCATTGCACCAACAAAAAACTTTGATAAAATGGATTGGATGTTGGAAAAATGTACTGAAATTGGGGTTAGCGAAATTACTTTTATTGAAACAGAAAACTCAGAAAGAAACAAAGTGAATTTGGAACGTTGTGATAAAATTTTAATTCAATCAATTAAACAAAGTAAACAATATTGGCTTCCAAAATTAAATGAAATTATTTCTTTTAAACAGTTTGTTTTGAGCAATAAAAACAATGATTCAAATTGTATTATGGCTTGGTGTAATGAGCATACAATAAATATTAATAATGCAATAAATCCTCAAAAATCTACGCTTTTATTAATTGGTCCCGAAGGCGATTTTACTGAGTTAGAAGCTAAAATGGCATTGGAAAATAATTTCAAAACCATTTCATTAGGACAAAATATTTTACGTACCGAAACTGCTGCAGTATATGCCTGTGCGGTTATAAATAATATGATACAGTTATGAAAAATATATTACTGATTTTTTTATCAATTGTAGTATTAAAAACAAATGCTCAAAACGATACTACATTTTATAATAAAAAGTATAATTATAAAAGTTATATCATTCCAGCCTCATTAATAGTTTATGGCTTAACCACTTTTAATAACAATGGTTTTCCAAGTAGTATTTCAGTTAAAAGTTATAGTAATGAAAACTTCAAAGATTTTAATAATATATCGGATGATTATATTGCTTTTGCACCAGGTTTAATAATGCTTGGCCTCGATTTATTTAAGGTAAAAAGTACAAGTAATTTTGCAAATCAATCGGCTATAACTGCCAAAAGTATAATACTAACCTTGGGAGTGGTAAATATTTTAAAATACAGTACCCAAGTATTACGTCCTGATGGTTCTGCGAAAAATTCATTTCCCAGCGGACATACTACTTTTGCGTTTACTTTAGCTGAGGTGTTGCATCAAGAATTTAAAGACAAACCGTTTATTTATATTTCGGGATATGCACTTGCAACAACTGTAGGTGCCATGCGAATTTTAAATAACCGTCATTGGTTTACCGATGTAATGGTTGGTGCAGGAATTGGAATGGCTGCAACTAAGTTAATTTATGCCACACATCAATACAAATGGAAAATGAATAAAGGAGATTTTTTACCAATTATTGGTGGTAATCAAGCAGGTTTTATTTATAATTTTTAGGGTTATCCTAACTTTGTCAAAGATTTAAACTTTAACAAAGTTTAAAATACAAAGCTAAACATCCGTTTCATTCAAAAACAATACACTGTTTTCAATGTCATCATGTAAAAAACGGTCTTTGGTTACAAAAGGAACTTTTTTACGGTAAGCAGCTAAATAAGTTTCAATTTTTGAAGCACTTTTTAGCGGACGTCTGAACTCCAAAGCTTGGCTTGCATTCAATAATTCTATTGCCACAATTCGCTCTAAATTTTTAACTACGCGTAAGCATTTTGTTGCAGCATTTGCACCCATACTTACATGGTCTTCTTGCCCGTTACTGCTCACTATCGAATCAACCGAAGCAGGCGTACATAATTGTTTATTTTGACTCACAATACTTGCAGCAGTGTATTGTGGAATCATAAAGCCAGAATTTAAACCAGGATTACTTACTAAAAATGCGGGTAAATTCCTTTGTCCTGAAATTAATTGATACGTTCTACGTTCAGAAATACTGCCTAATTCGGCCAAAGCAATGGCTAAAAAATCTAAATGAATGGCCAATGTTTGTCCATGGAAATTACCACCTGAAAGTATCAAATCTTCATCAGCAAAAACATTAGGATTATCGGTAACAGCATTTATTTCGGTAGTAAAAATTTTATTGATATGTTCAATGGCATCTTTACTTGCACCATGCACTTGCGGAATACACCTAAAAGCATATTGATCTTGAACTTGCACTTTATGTTGCTTTGCAATTTCAGAATCAGCTAAATTTTCTAGTATTTTTTTAGCTGTTGCTATTTGTCCTTTATGCGGACGAACATCGTGTAATAAATGATGGAAAGGCTCTAATCTACAATCAAAAGCATCAATTGAAATACTTGCAATAAAATCGGTTTTGTTTAAAAGTTGATTGGCTTTTATTAAACAATAAACACCATAAGCACTCATGAATTGTGTTCCATTTATTAATGCCAAACCTTCTTTACTTTTTAAAGCAATTGGTTTTAAATTATGCTCTTCTAGTACTAATTTCGAATTTCGAATTTCGAATTTCGAATTTTGTAGTACATAGACTCTTCCCTCACCAATTAATGGCAAACTTAAATGAGCCAAAGGTGCTAAATCGCCACTGGCGCCTAACGAACCCAATTCAAAAACTACTGGTAAAATATTGTTGTTAAAGAAATAAATCAATCGTTCAACGGTGTCTAATTGGGCAGCAGAATGTCCATACGACAATGATTGAACTTTTAACAACAACATGATTTTAATAATTTCATGTGGCACCAAATCGCCCGTTCCGCAAGCATGACTCAACAATAAATTTTCTTGCAATTGCTCTAAATTATCGTTGCTTATTTTGGTGCTATGCAATGAACCAAAACCAGTATTGATACCATAAATTGGTTGGTCGTTATTAGCTAGTTTTTCGTCTAAATAAGTTCTGCATTTTACAATGCGTGCTTTGGCATCATCACTTAATTTTATTTGCTTGTTATTAGCAATAATATCTTGAATTTCTTCAATGTTTATTTGGTTAGTTATTTCGTAAATCATTTTTTGGTTCTGGCTTCTGGCATCTAGCCTTATATATTTATAAATCTTTGTAATTTTCTAATCTTGTAATCTTTCAATTATCTCTTCAATGGTCAATTCTTCCTGAAATCCAGTTGATAGGTTTTTGAATTTTAAATGTTGGTTTTCGGTATAAATAAGTGCGTAGGGAATTGCTTTGCTGCTGGCATATTTAATAGGCTTTTCTAAAGGTTTTTTCACATTTATTTTTTCCGAATAAATCTCCGATGCAATGCCCTCATTTCTTAACTTATTTAATAATTGTAACACAGGCGCTAATTCAATGTTTTCAATAGAATCATTGGCACAAATTAACACTTTACTGCTGCCTTGCGATAATGTTTCAGGAAACAATTTCAACTCTTCAATTACATCGTAAATTCTGTCTAATCCAAAAGATATTCCTACACCTGATACACCCTCTAATCCAAAAATTCCAGTTAAGTTATCATATCTTCCGCCACCACCAATGCTGCTTCTTAACGTACCTTCCATGGCTACCACTTCAAAAATACAACCTGTGTAGTAGGAGAGTCCTCGTGCCAATGAGAAGTCTGTTTTGAGAATTGCTGAATTGCTATATTGTTCAATTGTTTTGAAAATGAATTCTAATTCTTCAATTCCTTTCAAACCTTCTTTTGAGTTTTGTAATTTTAATTTTAAAACTTCCAACATTTCTGTCTCGGTTCCTTTAATGGTAATGATATCAAATAGCGTAGCAATTTCTATTTCAGTAAAATTCAATTCAGTTAACTCTTTACTTACACCTTCTTTGCCAATTTTATCTAATTTATCTATTGCTACCGCAATGGTATTTAAATGTTCAATTCCTTTAACAACTTCCGCTATTCCTGATAATATTTTTCTATTATTAATTTTAATCTCAACCCCAACACCTAAACACTTAAACACTTCGTTATAAATGTTTATCAAATCTAATTCGTGTAACAAACTATCGCTTCCAACCACATCGGCATCGCATTGCCAAAACTCACGATAGCGGCCTTTTTGTGGCCTATCGGCACGCCAAACAGGCTGCATTTGATAGCGTTTGAAAGGAAAAGTTATTTCATTTCTATTCATCACCACATAGCGGGCAAAAGGAACTGTTAAATCGTAACGTAACCCTTTTTCAGTTATAGAATTATTGAACTCATTTTGATTTCGAATTTCGAATTTCGAATTTCGAATTTTTTCAAAAGTTTCACCTGAATCTAAAATTCTGAATAGTAGCTTATCACCTTCATCACCATACTTTCCAGTGAGCGTGCTCAGGTTTTCCATGGTGGGCGTTTCTATTGGCATAAAGCCATATTTTATAAAAACTTTTTCAATGGTATTTAAAATATATTTTCGTTTAGCTACTTCCTCAGGGCCAAAATCGCGGGTACCTTTGGGAATTCTTGGTTTTTCTTTTGCCATAATATTTAGCAAAGTAAAGCTACTCAAAGCATGATTGCAAACTACAATAAATTTTGAAGTATAAAGTATGAATGATAAAGTATAAAGTCCCGACACATCGCATTGGTGTCAAGCTAAGGAAAACTCCAGAGGAGCTTAATATCAATAGACACCAATTAAAGTGGTGGTTAAATGTATGCATTTTCGAATGAAAGGGTGTATTCATTTTCCAACGTATTAAAAACCTGTTGTTACCGAATGGTCGTTCGGCTGGTACTCTTTATTTTAAATATTTTCCAACTTATTATTTCAAAGTTAGCTTGATGCCTATGTGCTAATTGGCGAGATAAGAAAAGGTATAACTAGCATTTCACATTGGTAATAAAATGTATTTAAAAGGTTATTTTAATTTTTCAATTTTGTTTATTATTAATTCAATATTTACTAATTATTATTTTAATTAGTTGGTAATAAATTTATAGTTTTTAGCATATTTTATAATAGTTTTTAAATTATTTATTCAATCAATTATTATCATTTTTTAATAAAAATGATAAAAAATTACTTGAGCAATTGTAAAATTTTTAACAAATAATAGTTTTTTTTTTATTTACAAAATATTGAAATATAATTAATTACTTAATTATTTAAACACCATTTAAAATATTTTACAATTCAAAGCTTAAGAATTATTTTTTTTATAGTTGATAATACATAATTTGCCCTTGGAAAAATTCTTAAAAATAAATCAATAATTAAACAAAAAACGTATGACAAAAATCTACAAAAAACCACGATTAGGACGTTCGTTATTGAACTTACTAATTACAGGCTTGTGTTTGATGGCATTTAATTATGCTAACGCTCAAGTTTCAACGCTTGATTACTCTACTTCGGTTCAGAGTTACTCTTCTTTAGCCATAACTGGCGGTACATTGGTTAGTGGAACCTCATCAATAGATGACGATACCAACTGGCCTACCAGAAACATTGGCTTTACTTTTAACCATGCTGGTACTAATTACACTACTATTGGAATAAGTTCTAATGGTTACATTGTATTTGGTGGAGCTACTACTACTAACTATACTCCACTTGGAGGTATGTCTAATTGTGTTGCTGCTTTAGGTAGTGATTTACAAGGCAGAGGTTTGACTAATAGCGATATTAGATGGGACACAGTAGGTACTGCCCCTAACCGTACTTGTATTATTCAATGGAGAGATTGGGGTAAATATGCATATACTTCTGAATTGTATAATTTCCAAATTAGATTAACTGAAACTACTAATGCAATTCAAATAGTTTATGGCCCTGGAACTTATGTTAATTCATTTGGAATGCAAGTTGGTATGACTGGTGCTACCACAGGTGATTATAAAATTAGAACTGGTAACACTTCTTCTTGGGCGGTAAATGCTGCTGCAACTGCCAACACTGCAACTATGACTTTATCTTCTACTAACTTTCCTGATACTGGACGTACATTTACTTTTGCAAATTTACCAATGGTATTTAATGGAGTTACTACTTTTCAAACTACTGGTAATGCTTCTTCAGGTTTAAATAATAACCCAATTTTAGCTGCAGTTGCCACTACTACTGGTAACTTAAACCCAAAAGTAGTTTATGCAATGGATTTTAATACTGCTGGTTCAAATAATATTGGAACAAACGTTACAGCAGCTAGAGTATTATATACTGGAAATACAAGTACTTTTTCAATGGGTGCAGTAATACGCCAATTTGGAGCTGATATTACAACTCCTAGCGGAACATTAGCTTTTACTTCTGCTGGTGATACTTTACGTTCTGGTGCTAACTATTATTGGTTAGTTTATGATATACCTACAACATCAAATTTAGGCGATACATTAGATGGAACTTGTACCAGTTTTACTGATAGTATCACAAGAACTCCAACTGTAGTTTCTCCTGCTGGTTATAGAATTATTTCTGGTCCTTTAAGCGGTGTTTATACTATTGGCGGTTCAGGTTCAAGAAACTATCCTACAATTGCAGCTGCTGTTAGTGATTTAATAAACGTTGGTGTGGCTGGTCCTGTTACTTTTAACGTAGCTGCTGGAACTTATACAGGCCAAGTAGTTATTCCTAATAACGTTATTACTGGTGCTTCGGCAATTAATAATATTACTTTCGATGGTGGAAATGGAAATGCTTCAACGCGTATTTTAACTTCATCTACAGCAAGTGGTGCTACTTTATTATTAAACGGTTGTAAATATTATACATTTAAAAACTTAACAATAACTAATACAGTAAGCGGTGGTGGAAGTGGTGTTGCTATTGTTGGAACAAATACAAATAATAATGGTTCAAGCAATGTTATAAGTAATTGTAGAATATTACTACCAAATGTTGGAACAAGCACTGCTTATGGCATAGTTGTAACTGCTTCTGCTAATGGAAACGGAACTACAGCAATGCGTTGCGATTCAATAGTGTTAGATAGTAATACTATTACTGGTGGTACAACTACTAATGGTATTTATTATGGTATAGCTATTTATGGTTCACAAAATAGTTTATATAACAGAGGAATTGAAGTAACTAATAATACTTTAACTATGGGTTATTATATGGGTTTTCAAATCCAATATATTTATAACCCATTTAAAATTAATTATAATAATGTAACAATGAGTACATCATATGGATATTATGGTATGTATTTATATTATAATCAAAGTACCAATACAACTGTACCAAACGAATTTATTGGTAATACAGTTACTAATTTTGGTGGTTATGGTGCTTATATGTATTTTAATGGTTCTGGAGGAACAACTAATGCTCCATTAAGAATTTATAATAATTTTATAAATAATGGTACAACTACTTACGGTGGTTACTATGGAATTTATTTATATTCAACTGGTGTTACTCAAGTTTATCATAATACTACAAGAATGACTTATTCTGGTACATCAACTACTTATACAGGTTTTTATAATACTGGTGGAACCAATTGTACAGTTAAAAATAATTTATTTTCTGTAATGCCAGGAGCTGGATCAACTGTTCCTGCATATTTTGCAACAAATCCTACTGGTAACGTTGTAAACTATAACTTATATTATAATGGTGCTAATGCAACTTTATTATACAGAGGTTCTGCATTAACATCTTCAAATTTTAAAACTACTACAGGTGGAGGAGATAGTTCATTCTTTACAACTACTTCACCATATGTAAGTACAACTAATTTTAACTTACAAAACGGTTGTTTCGGAAAAGGTGTTGATTTAACTTCATTGGTTCCTGCTGACATTACTCGTTTTACACGTAATGTTCCGCCAGATTTAGGAGCATTTGAATTTCAAGGTGGAGGGTTAAATGATTTATCAATGGATAGATTAATTACTCCAGCTGCCCCTATTACTTTAGGTTCTCAAGATTTAGTATTTAGAGTAAAAAATATTGGAACAAATGCAATTTCATCATTTGATGCTAATTATACTTTAAATTCAGGAACTCCAGTTAACCAAACTTGGAGTGGAACTTTAGCTTCTTGCGATACTGTTTCAATTACCTTTACAGGAGGTCAACAAATTACTTTAGGTTCTACAAATGCAATAAAAGTTTATACTGCAAATCCAAACTCTTCAGTTGATCCAAATAGAAATAATGATACCATTTCAGTTAACTTAACTGGTCCTTTAAATGGTGCATATACTATTAATCCTTCAGCTGCTGCAAGTTCAACCAATTTCCAATCATTTGCTGCAGCAAATGCCGCTTTATCAGGTGGTGTTGGTGGTCCTGTAACATTTACTGTTTCACCAGGAACTTATACTCAAGTAACTATTTCGGGAACTATTTCAGGAGCTTCTTCTACAAATACAGTTGTATTTGATGGTGTGAGTGCTTCAAATAGAATTATTTCTACTTCTACATCTAATCAAGCAGCATTAATTTTAAATGCAACTACTTGGGTAACTTTCAGAAACTTTACCATTCAAAACACTGTTTCTGTTGGAGCAACTGGTGTGGGTATTGTTAACGGTATGGGTAATACCATTAGAGGTTGTAATATATTATTACCTAACGTAAGCACCAATACTGCTTATGGTATTGCTGTTACTTCATCTGCAAACGGATATGGAACAGGTGCAACAACTGCAGATTCAATTACATTGGATAGCAACACCATTACAGGTGGTGGTACAAGTGGTGTTTATTATGGTATCATGATTTATGGTAATCAAAATGCAAGTGCTAACAGAGGAATGGTTGTTACTAGAAATACAGTAACCTTATCATACTATATGGGCTTTTATATGCCTTATATTTATAATGCTATGGTTATAAATTATAATAATATTACTATGAACTCTACTTATGGATATTATGGTATGTATAATTTTTACCAACAAAACTTAAGCACTACTGTTTCAACTACATACATTGGTAATGTTGTTAAAAACTTTGGTGGTTATGGTATTTACATGTATTTTAATGGAAGTGGAGGAACTACTACTGCTCCATTAAGAGTTTACAATAATATAATTGATAATGGAACTAACACTTACGCTGGTTACTATGGTATTTATTTATATAACACTGGTTTTTCTGAGGTATATCATAATGTAACAAGAATGACTTATGGTGGAACTTCAACAACTTACACAGGTTTCTACTACACAGGTTCTGCAAATGGATTAGTTAAAAATAATTATTTCATATGTGCTTCTTCAGCTGGTTCAACTGTTCCTGCTTATTTTGGAACTTCACCTTCTACAAGTTTTGTTAATTACAATGCTTATTTCAATGCTGCTAATTCAACAGTATTATACAGAGGTACTGCTTTAACAACTTTGAACTTTAAAACAACAACAGGTGGTGGAGATAGTTCATACTACATTACAACATTACCTTTTGTAAATGTTTTAACAGGAAACTATAATATTACTAATGGTTGTGGAAATAAAGGTGTTACATTAACAAATGTTCCAACTGATATTACAGGATATACTAGAAATACACCTCCAGATTTAGGACCTTATGAATTCCAAGGTGGATCGAGCAATGATATAGGTATAGACGCTTTATTAAGCCCTGTATTCCCAGTTGTTGCTGGTTCGAATGATGTAACTGTTAGAGTTAGAAATACTGGAGCAAATACTGTTTCTTCATTTGATGTTGCTTATACCATTAATGGAGGAACCCCAGTTTCAACAACTTGGAGTGGAACATTAGCTGCTTGTGACACAGTGAGTGTTACAGTTTCAACACCATTTACAGTTGTAAATAATGTTCAATATGCTTTAAAAGTTTATACATCTAATCCAAACTCTTCATTAGATCCAAGTAGAAATAATGATACGATTTCTTCAATTGTTGCTACTCCAATGTCAGGTACTTATACAATTGGAGCTACTGCTTCTGATTATACTACGTTTAATAATGCAGTTGCAGCAATGCAATTACGTGGTGTTGCTGGTCCAATTACATTTAATGTTAGAACAGGTGTATATACTGAATCAGTTAATTTACCAACTATAACAGGTATGTCGGCTACTAATACTGTAACATTTACATCAGCAGCTAATAACAAAGATTCAGTTCGTTTAGCATGGAGTTCAGCTACTGGTAATGCTTATGTACTTAAATTTACTGGTAATTTCTTTAAAGTAAATGCAATGACTATTCAATCAACTTCTACAGGAACTAATAATGATGGTGTAAATGTTGGAACAACTGCTTCATTCGATACTTTAAGTAATTGTAATGTAAGAATGCCTATTTATAATACATCGTTTGTTTTTACTCAGTATTCAATTAATGCAAACACAGTAAGTGGTATCGGTATGGCATTTATTAATAACGTGATTACAGGTTCGTATTATGGAGTTTATTACTATGGTAGTTCGGCTAATCGCCCTAAGTATACTTATTGGAAAGGTAACACTTTTGATAGTGCATACTATTCTCCTTTCTATTATAATTATTATGGTAAATATACCACTTTTGATGGAAATACATTTAGATCTCGCCCTAGTTTAACAACTAATACAAATTATATGTATTGGTATTACCAAGATTCAGCTTATACTTTTGTAAATAATATTGTTGATTTAAATATTAATTCAAATGGTTTAACTTATTGGTATAATTATTACAGAGCTAATACAACTGTTTTAAGAGGATTAGTTGCAAATAATTCAATTGCATCAACTAATTTAAATATGTATTGGGGTAATACTACTACATCAAATATTGATTTCTTTAATAATAGTTTTAATACTGGAACTGGCTATTTCTATTTAGCTAATACAGGTTTAACCAATGTAAGAATTAGAAATAATATATTTGCAGGTACTGGTGCTTATGCTTATTATATAACTGCAGCACCAAATATTGCAACATTAAGTAGTGATTACAATAATTATTTCTCTACATCATCTACTACACCAATATATTCAACAGCAGCAAGAAACTTAAATACACACAGAGCAGCTTATCCATTGTTTGATAAAAACTCAGTTTCATACAGACCTGCTTACACTTCTGCTAATAACTTAACTCCTAATGTGAATGATACAGCAGTTTGGGTAATGAATGGAAGAGGTGAATATTTAGGAAATGTAACAACTGATATTAATGGTGCAGCCCGTCCTGCTAATTTAGCAGCTGGTGCTCCAGATTTAGGTGCATACAATGTTAATCCAGCAACAAGTACAATGGCACCAATGGCAATTGCTAATCCTGCTTCACCTACTGCAGGTACTACTCAAGTATTTACATTTGGTTTAGATACCGTAGCTTCAATTACTTGGGATGCATTTACAACACCACCTGCTTCTATTGCAGTACGTCAATATGCTGGTAGAGCTCCGCAAACAATTGGTACTGTAACTAATTATATGAACTTCTATACAGATATTCAAGCACCTGCTGGAACTTATTTGTATGATATCAAATTAAATTACCGCGATAATTGGATGGGTACTATGTACACTACATTCGGATTTACTGAAGCTGACTTACGTTTAGCTAAAAAAGATGCTGGTTCAGCTTGGAGTACAAACACAGCTAGTACAGTAGATTCAACAATGAATACTTTAACAGGAACTGGTTACACTGGCTTCTCTTGGTTTACTGGTTCTGATATTTTTAACCAATTACCAGTTAAGTTAACTACTTTCAATGGTAAATTAGTAAATGCTGATGCAATTTTAAATTGGAATACTGCTAGTGAAATAAATTCAAATTCATTTGTAGTAGAACGCTCTATTGATGGTGTTAACTTTGAAGGATTAGGAAAAGTGAAAGCTGCTGGTAATTCATCATCGTTAAAATCGTACAAATTTGCTGATGTTAATGCTTTGGCTTTAGTAAATAAATTTAGTGTTGTTTACTACCGTTTAAAAATGGTTGACAACGATGGTTCATTTGAATATTCAAAAACTATTGAAGTTAAAACTGATGCTGATACTAAAGAAAGTGTTAAGGTTAATCCAAATCCGTTTATTAACGAGTTAACTGTATCTATTGAAACTTTAGTTGATTCTAAAGCTACATTAGAAGTAGTTGATATTAATGGTAAAGTAACATTAACTCAAAACGTAAATGTAACAAAAGGTACATCGGCAATTAATGTTGATGGAATAGAAAAATTAAAGCAAGGTGTTTACTTTGTAAGAGTTTCAACTGATTTAGGTACTCAAGTATTTAAAATGGTTAAAAACTAAAATAAGTATAATAACTTAAACAAAAAAAGGCTGCTGTAGTAATACAGCAGCCTTTTTGTTTTTTAGAGGTTTGGGAAGGGCAGCTGGCAACTGGCTTCTGGCAACTAAACGATAGCTACTGGACCATGGACCATAGAAAAAAAATACGAACCCTTCAAAAGCAGGGTCATGCTGCAAGCATCTTCTTGGCTATAAATAATTACATTCCATTGGCTAACCTTGCTGAATAAAAATTACAAAAAAACGTTTTGCATCAAGTGTCTTCTTTAAACATTGGACAATCGTTTAATTCAATGTTGGTAGCCAAGGAAAGGGTAGCGCTAGAGCAGTATTTCTGAATTACCCGTTGTTTGGATAAAGATTATATCTATAGATTATTATCCAACCTGAGTTCGAGATAAGGAAAGATGGAAATTTGGCTAAAGCCTTCTAATTTTGGAACTATTTTTTTTCCTTGGCTAAAACCAAAGGGCAATTGATAGGCTGTATTGCCCTCAGCTTTAGCTGAGGGTTTATAAAATCGTTGTATTTACTGGGCTTTAGCCAAATTCTTATCCCGAACATAGGTTAACCAATAATAACCAACCCGCAATAACCAACCCGCAATAACCAACCCGTAATAATCAACCCGTAATAAAAAATCAATCTCTAAACAAAATAGAACTATCGCCATAGCTTAAAAACCTAAAATTATTGTTTAATGCAAAATAATATAAATCTTTCCAATCTTCACCTACAAAAGCTGAAACTAAAAGTAAAAGTGTACTTTCTGGCTGATGAAAATTGGTAATTAATACATCGGCAATTTTTATTTTATAAGGTGGTGCTATTATTATTTGTGTGTTTCCAGCAATTGAATTTATTTTTTTATACTCCATCCATTTCATAATGTTATTTAAAACTTCTTTTTTTGAAGGTAAATTTATTGTGGTTTCATAAGGTTCCCATTGGCTTATTTCAAGTGAGTTAATATTATCCCAATTGTTTTTATTTTCAATTAATTTAACTCCAAACCAATACAAACTTTCTATTGTTCTTAACGAGGTGGTGCCTACTACAATAATATTTGCTTTGTTTTCAACTGTTTTAAGCAATGTATGAAGCAACTTCTTTTCAATTACTACATTTTCCTCATGCATTAAATGATTGGCCATTGTTTCGGCTTTTACAGGTTTAAATGTTCCTGCACCCACATGAAGTGTTACATAATCAACATTGATATTTTTTTTAAGCAATTTTTCAAAAACTTGTTTAGTAAAATGTAAACCAGCAGTTGGTGCAGCAACCGAACCTTCAAATTTTGCATAAATGGTTTGGTATCTATTTTCATCTTCTTCATCGGCTTCCCTATTCATGTATGGAGGCAACGGTAGTAAACCAGCATGGTATATTACATCGGCAAAAGCAAAGTTTCCATTCCACGAAAATTTTACAATGAATGAATCTAAATATTGTTTTTTTCGTTCGGCAATTAAAGTTACTTCAGTATTATTTATTAAAAATGTTTTATTCAATATACCTTCTTTCCATTTTTTATTGTTACCAATTAATGCAGCCCATTCGCAACTTTCCGTTTGCGTAAAACTTAAAACTGCTTCAGCAGGATTTATAGGCTCTAAACACATTATTTCTATTTTTGCACCACTTTCTTTTTGAAATAAAATGCGTGCATGTATAACTTTGGTATCGTTAAAAATAAAAGCATCGTTTTCATTTACTAAATTACTTATTTTATTAAAAATGGTTTCAGTTATTTGTCCATTTTTGTATATTAATAATTTACTTTTATCTCTTTCTTTTAATGGATGTTGGGCAATTTTTTCTTCGGGTAAATGGTAACTGAAATCTTTTATTTTTAATTCTTTTGGATCCATATTTTTAAATAAAAAAAGCAGAGCTATAACTCTGCTTTATGAATAATATATTTAGTATTTTAAAAAGGTAAATCGTCATTCATTACATCACTAGGAGTAGGATTTGAATTTGTAGTTGTAGGAGGAACAGTTGGCGAAGAATCGTTTGGGTTTTTACCACCTAATAAAGTAAAGTTTTGAACCCTTACTTTAATTCTTGTTTTTTCAACACCTTCTTTATCTTTCCAAGTTTCAGTTTTTAATTTCCCTTCAACATAAACTTGATTTCCTTTTTTTAAATACTTTTCGGCTACTTTAGCTTGGTTATCCCACATTTCAATATTGAACCATTCAGTTTCTGATCTTCGTTCACCGTTTTTATCTGTAATGGTTTCATTTGTTGCCAACGAAAATGTAGCCACTACTTTTTGGTTGTCTAGGTATTTTAATTCGGGATCTCGGCCTAAATTTCCAATTAAAATAATTTTGTTGTACGACATAATTGTAAGGGTTTAAATTAAAATATTTGATGTTGCAATTTATCATTTGTAATCAATTTTTCAAGCAATCGAGGAACAGCATATTTTTTTATTTCACTTATTGGCACTTCAATATAGTTTGCAGCTAATTTAGGTTTTAAACTGCAAGTAATTTTCCAAAATGAAGCATTTAAAGTTTGGTGAGTTAAAATATGTTTGTATTTAGTAATAAAATTAATGTTTAATTTAGCTTTTTTATCAAAAATTTTATTTTCTATTAAATAATTGAAAACCTCGTTTTCGTTTTCAAGTAAAATGTTTTCAAGTAATGGAAATTCAAAAAGTCCTTCCCATATATCGTTTGGCCCTCGCTGAGTGATATAAGTTGTATTATTATATTCGAATATAAAATAATTGAATAACCTAGTTTTATTTTTTACTTTTTTTATTTTAATGGGTAAATTTTTTTGTTCATTATTTTCAAAAGCAAAGCAATTGTTTTGTAAAGGACAATTATAACAATCTGGATTAAGTGGTTTACAAATTAAAGCACCTAATTCCATCATTGCTTGGTTATGAATTGCAGCATTGTTTTCTATTAAAAAATCTTCTGCAATTTTCGAAAACTCGTTTTTACCTGAATTAGAATTTGTATCGGTATAAGTTCCCGTTAACCTGGCTAATACCCTAAATACATTGCCATCAACCACAGCTTTTTTTTCATTGTTCGAAAATGATGCGATGGCAGCTGCAGTATAAGGGCCAATTCCTTTTAATATAATTAATTCGGAGTATGAATTTGGGAAAACACCATTTAAATTATCTCTAATAAATTGTGCAGTATAATGCATGTTTCTTGCTCTGCTGTAATATCCTAATCCTTGCCATAGTTTTAAAATATCGTTTAAATTAGCATTGGCAAACTCATTTATATTTTTAAAGTTTTGAGTAAATTTAATATAATAAGGTAAACCCTGCTCTACCCTTGTTTGTTGTAATATTATTTCGCTCAGCCAAATTTTAAAAGGATCTTTGGTATTTCGCCAAGGCAAATCTCTTTTATTAATATTATACCAATTGTACAGGCTTTTATGCATTTATTTTTGTTATTTATTTTTAAGAAAAAACGACTACAAAATAACCATAAATTTTAGTTACATGATTAATAATTGTTAAAGGTTAAATAAAAAACATTAGATTCGCTTTTGTAATAATATAGTATTCAGTAAAATAGAGCATAAAACAAGTAAATAAAAAAAAATAATTTTTTTTCAATAAATTAAATATCAATTTTATACATTTGCAACCCTTGTTTAATTAAGTAAACTTATAAAATTCATTAAATCAATAGTATAAATAACATGACAAAAGCAGAAATTATCACAGAGATTTCAACAAAAACGGGAATTGACAAATTGCAAGTACAAGAGTCAGTAGAATCATTTTTTAAAGTAGTACGTAACAACATGATAGAAGGTAAAAACGTGTATTTCCGCGGTTTTGGCTCTTTTATATTAAAAAAGCGTGCTAAGAAAATTGCTCGTAATATTTCTAAAAATACTGCAATGGTAATTGACGAGCATTATATCCCTGCTTTCAAACCTGCTAAAAGTTTTACCGATAAAATAAAGAAAAGCGAAGCTGTTAAAGTAAACGCAGTAAAGCGTGAAAGAGAAGCTAAGTTAGCAATGAAAAAAGACTAAATTTAATTAAAAATGCAAACCAAAAAATCGTATTTAGTTATTATTATTTCGCTAATTGTATTAGCGTCAGGGCTTGCATATTTAAACTTTAGTTCTCCTGGTAATGAATTACCAATTGAAATAAGCGATTCCACAACTGTAATTTCAAAACCTTTCGATTACGATGAATACTACATAGCCGTAAGAGATACAATAGCACCTGAGTTTAAAGGTAAAATTGATAGTTTAGAAAGATTAATTAAAGTTGATACTGGAAATTACCAAGCTAATATTTTCTTGGTTAGGTTATATGAACAAGCAGGTTTAGGTTTAATAGCCGCACATTATGCAACAGATATTGCCACAAAATTAAATGATGAACGTTCATGGTTTAATTCAGGCTTTAAGTTTTATGATTTTGCAGCAAATACTTCTGATACAAGCGCTCAGCTTTACGCATCTAAAAAAGCTATTGCATCATTTGAAAAAGTTATTGCAATAAATGACCTTAATTTAGAAGCTAAAAATGCTATGGCTATATGCTATGTTCAAAATGACTTAGATGTAATGGCTGGTGTTCAACTTTTAAAAGATGTAATTAAACGCGATTCTAATAATGTGCAAGCTAATTACACGTTGGGCATGCTAAGCAGAAGAAGTGGACAATGGGAAAAAGCTAAAATACGCTTTGAAAAATTGGCTCAGCTAGATCCTTTAAATAGTGAAGCATATTTTTACTTGGGTGAAGCTTACAGTAGTTTAAACATGAAAAAAGAAGCAATAATTGCTTACGAAACATGTATGAATTTGATTCCTAACGAAGAGTCAAAAAATGAAATAAAAAAATTAATAGAAAATCTTAAACAAACAAATAAATAATATGCCAAGCGGTAAAAAAAGAAAAAGACATAAGATTGCAACGCACAAACGTAAAAAACGTCTAAGAAAAAATAGACATAAGAAAAAATAATTGATTTTATTTTTTTGTAATCTTAATGGCCAACCGCTTTCGGGTAAACCGGTTAATGGCTTCAAACTATTAAAACTTAATCAAATGTGTATTTTTACCTTTGATTAAGTTTTATTGTTTTAAATAGTAAGTTTAACTTTATTATTTATTAAACAAATCTTCCCAATCAATTACCAACTAACTATCGAAAAAATCTCAACCTAAGTAATTGAATTTATTAAAAAGGGAACAAATTAAAAAGTGAGTAACGAAATAATAATAAACGCAGACCAAACAGGCAATGTTCATATTGCCTTAATGCGTGATAAGAAATTAATAGAACTTCACCACGAAAAAGCAGACAATGCTTACTTGGTAGGTGATATATATTTTGGAACATTAAATAAAATAATGACTGGGTTAAACTCAGCATTTATTGATGTAGGGCACGAAAAAGATGCTTTTTTACATTACCATGATTTAGGACCACAAATTCAGTCGCTTCAAAAATGGATTAAGCTTGTAAGAAATGGCAAGCAAACATTTGGTATTGAAAACGATGTAATGGAACCTGATATAGAAAAGCATGGTAAAATTGGTACTTTACTTAACAGATTTCAGCAAGTTGTTGTTCAAGTAGTAAAAGAACCAATATCAAATAAAGGTCCTCGTTTATCGAGCGAGTTAAGTTTACCTGGACGATTTATTGTATTGATACCTTTCGATAACAATATTTCTATTTCCAAAAAAATTGTAAAGCACGATGAACGCAATAGACTTAAAAAGCTGATGCAAACCATTAAGCAACCTAACTTTGGTGTAATTATAAGAACCAATGCAGAGGGTGTAAGTGTTGAAGAATTACAGAAAGATTTAGAGGAGTTAATGGCTAAATGGGAAGTGGTTTTTGTACAATTAAAAAATGCAAGCCCTCCACAAAAACTTTTAGGTGAAAGTGAAAGAACTTTGACTTTAATAAGAGATTTAGTAAATGAAGATTTTATAGGAATTCATGTTAATGATAGCTATTTATATGGTGAAATTAAAAACTATATTAAATCTAAAAGTCCTCAATTAGAAAAAATTGTAAAACACTATACAGGCAAAAACTCCATTTTCGATCATTTTGATGTAGAAAAACAAATTAAAGCAAGCTTTGGAAAAGAAGCTAATTTTATGGGTGGCTGCTACTTAATTATAGAGCATACTGAAGCTATGCACGTAATAGATGTTAATAGTGGAAACACAAGTGCGCGCAATGAAGCCCAAGAAGACAATGCTTTAAGAATAAACTTGGAAGCGGCTACCGAAGTTGCTCGCCAATTAAGGTTGCGCGATTTAGGTGGGATAGTTGTTGTTGATTTTATTGACCAAAGAACTGCGGGTAACCGAAAATTGGTTTACGAAAAGCTGAAAGAGGAAATGAGAAGCGATAGAGCAAAACATAAAATTTTGCCTATGAGTCCTTTTGGTTTGGTTGAAATTACTCGACAACGTGTTAGACCTGAAATGAATGTAGTGACCACTGAAAAATGCCCAACTTGTAATGGAACAGGCGAAATTCAAAACAGTGTAGTATTATTGGATGAAATAGAAAATCAAGTGAAATATTTGATTGAAAATGTACGTCATAAAGGATTTAGCTTGGAGTTAAATCCATACTTAGCTGCCTATTTTATTCATGGTGGTTTAAAATCGCCACGGATGAAATGGTTCATTAAATACAAACGTTGGATAAAAATAAACAAAGTAAACACCCTTTCTATGGTTGATTACCGATTTATTGATAAAGACGGTGAAGCAGTAGTATTTTAAATATTTGATTGTTGGTGTCGCTCCGATTAAACACCAACAATGGCATCAATAATTTGAAATTAAAAATATAAAATCCGTAAAGTTCAGGCTTTACGGATTTTTTTTATTGATGTTATTAATTCTAGTGTTAATTTTTTTCAAAAAAAACGTTTTAAAATGAAGTGTAATGCTATGAGTCCTTGTTAAAAACAAATCTTGAACCACATAGGCACATAGTAAACATAGCCTTTAAACTATGTAATCTATGTATCTATGTGGTTTTTTTTCTTAAAATTAGTTGTTTGCATAAATAGTCATTGTTAGTGTAGCTAAGAACCTACTTTGTTCTCGACTAAGTTCGAACTGACTTATTCTTCCTCCTCTCCAACTTTTTCCATTTCTATTTTAAAATCGGTGCTGGCATAATAGTTTTTGGTAAACTCACACCAATGGCAATCGGCTTTGCCACAACCATTGCTAAATTCTTTGGCTTTTATTTTAACATAAGCAAAATCTATTTGTCCTAAAACTGTTTCAATATCTAATGGCGAAATTGGCACTTTTACTTTATTGAAATTATTGGTTTTTTTATCAGGTTCTACAAAGTCAAACTCACAAGTTCGCATTTCCCAATTTTGTGTTTTTGGGTCTTTATCATAATCCATCAATATTTTATAAAATACAGCTTGTCGCCAATAATCACCGCCAAATTTATCTTCAAATTTTGGTTCTTTATTTTCTGCTTCGTCCTTTATTACATTTTCAGGATTTGGCGATTTAAACTTTTCCCTAGCATTGTCAATATTGCCCGTTTTGTAATCAACTACATTTACAACATTTCCATCAAATTCTAGTTTATCTAACTTTCCATTTAATGGAACATTTTTTACCACTACATTTTTTAAACTACGTTCTACACTAGTAATTTTATTCCATTCATTGATGTATTTATTATAATATTTAGGCAAAAACTGTTCGCCATATTCCATGCGAAGTTTAAATTCTTGTGGAGTAAAATTTTGTTCATTTCTGCGCATAAACCAAGCAAAATCTTTGATCATTTCTTCAGCAATAGCAAAGGTTTTCTCGTCATTGCTGTTCATATTTCGAAACAATTTTTCTAATGCATAATGAACAGCGCTACCAAAAGTCATGCTGGCACTTAAAGGCGTAGGCACTTTAATTAAACTGTTAAAGTAAAACGCAGTAGGGCATTTTAAATATGAACTTAAATGAGTTACACTCAACGTGTATTTTTCCAATAATTCATTTACAAAATCGTTGTTAAATAACTGGTCGGCTGCTTGGTGTTTTTGGCTTTGCCAAACTATTAATTCAAAGTTTGTTAAATCATTATCATTAACAGCATATTCGCTAGATTTTATTCCTGCAAACTCTTCCAATTCTTCCAAAAACTGACTTTTTTCTAGCTCTTTGCTATTGTTATCATGTGTTAAATAACTTAAGTTCAATTGTTTTTTAGCACGTGTCATTCCTACATAAAACAACCTGCGTTTTTCCTCTAAATCATTTTCCTTATTGATTTCAAATAAAGTATCAGGTAATGAATAACTGCTGTGTTTCCTAGCTTTTTCCCAAACATTTGCATTAATGCCAATTATAAAAACATGCTCAAATTCCAATCCTTTTGATGAATGCGTGGTAATAAAATTTGCGCCATCTAAGTTATAAATTAAACGCTGCGAAGGCAATTGAATTCCTTCTTGTTCCATGGTATCAATGGTGTTTACCAAATGTTTTAAAGCTGTTTTGGTATTGCGCACACACTCACTTTTTACAAAATCGAAAAAGGTGTGTAACAATTGCATATTGTATGCTCGTTCATCGCTTTGCAACGCTTCAAAAAGCAAACCGCTATCGTTTATTATTTCTTTAATTAAATGTTGTAAAGTTAAATTAGCAGCATTACTTATCCATTTTTCAATCAGTGTAGAAGCATTTACAAAAAGCTCATTTACTTTTTTATCTTCAATAAAAATGCTTGGTTTAGGGTCAATAAAGTTTTGTTTTAAACCTTGTCGCCAACCAGTTTTTTCCCAAACCACATCTTTTTGATTATTCAAATCGTTCATTTTATTGGCAAACCTTGCCAATTCAATGGTTGGTAAACGAAAGAAATTGTAATGCAAAATCTCGAACAACAAATATTCGCCACTGTGCGCTTTTGTTAACTCCGCGTTGATGTATCGTAAAATAGTAACCAATTTTTTGATCAACATTTCATCAAAAGCATTGGCTCTTTTTCGGGTATTGATTTGAATATTGTGGTGCTGTAACCAAGCAATTAAATCTTCGGCTTGCTTGTGGTTATGGAACAACACAGCAATTTCATTTAAAGGAACACCTTGCTCTTTTAAAGCCAATATTTGCATGGCAATATGCGTGCTTTGATGTGCTTCGTTTTGATATGCAAATATGTTTGGTTGTGATGTTAAAGATGCAAATTTCTCATTGCTTGCCAGTAATGTTTTATCAGGATTTATCCTTGTTACATTCTGACTAATTAACGCTTTACTAGCATCTAAAATTACTTGACTACTGCGGTAATTTTGAACCAACGAAATGGTTTTTAAATCTTGCGCAGCATATTTATTAATGTAAAAATTGATGTTCTCCACGTTTGCACCTTGAAACCTGTAAATAGATTGATCATCATCGCCAACGGCAAATACATTGGGTTTTTCGTTGTTCTTTAATAGTTGAAACAACAAATCATTTTGCGCACCACTGGTATCTTGGTATTCATCTACCAAAAAGTACAAATACTTTTCTTGGTATTGCGCTAGCATTTCTGGTTTTTGGGTAAATGCTTCAATCACCCATAAAATCATATCAGCAAAATCGTAACGATTGGTGTGTTTTAAATTGGCTTGATAGGTTTCAAAAGTGGCAGAAGCAGCTCGTAAAACTTGCATTTTTTGAACTTCTTTATCGAAAGCGGCTTGCTTTATATCGCCTGCGTTAAACTCTTTGTATTTGCGCTTGTAAACAAACTCATCGCGGGTTTTGATGTCTTCTAAATAATTATCTATTTTGCTACTAATTAAAGCTGCGCTCCAGTTTTCGCGCTTCATGGCTTGATACAAATTCAACAGTCTATTTGTTTCATAATAGATATCGCCTGTATAACGTTTCAGCGGATTTTCAGCATCAAACTTATCAATGATTTCATGTACCAAATTTATTTGTTCTAACTCACTGATGGCGTCTAAACTTCTTATTCCAAAATAGTCTAAGTTTTCTTGAATAACTGAATTGCTAAAAGCATGAAAAGTAAATATATCAATTCTGTAAGCATCAGTTCCAATAATATCAATGAGGCGTTTGCGCATGGCAATGGTTCCTGCATCGGTATAAGTTAAACACAAAATACTTTCGGCTGTGGTGTCGGTTTGGGTTAAAATATTGGCAATTCTACTTGCTAATATTTGTGTTTTTCCTGTTCCAGGACCTGCTATCACCAGCATAGGACCATCAATTTGTTCAACGGCTTTGCGTTGCTCTGCATTCAATTGATTTAATAAATCGGTAAAAGGGATTTTAGTTTGTGGCATTTTCAAAAGTAATTATAAATGATGAAGTATGAATTATAAATTAAAAAATATTCACAGATTACACTATTTACACAGAATGTTTAACCACAGAGTTCACAGAGGTTTTTCACAGAGAACACAAAGAAAAGTTGCAACTGATTGCACTGATTACGCTGAATATTTAACCACAGAGTTCACAGAGGTTTTTCACAGAGAACACAAAGAAAAGTTGCCACAGATTACACTGATTTCACTGAAAAAGTAACCGCAAAGTTCGCGAAGGTTTGCGTAAAGTACACAAAGAAATTTGCTACAGATTTAAGAGAAAACAAAGATTATTTTACAGATAAAGAGTATTTAATATAATTATATTTTGGTGGTAAATTTGCAATTGAAATAATACTTAAACTAATACTTATTAGTGCAACGGGAAAAGTAATAAATGCAGCAAACTGGGTTGCTTCGTTATTAGGAGTATTTTTTTTACTAATGGTATAAATATTAATTGCAGTTGAAAATACAGCAATGGCAGTTGAAAAACGAGCAAATAAATGTTTTGAATGGTATGAGTTATTATGAAATTGAATAAATTTTAAATCACTGTATAAACAGTTGTTTTCATTTGTTTGATTCAACTGAGATTCAAAAATTAATGAATCGCCATTAACTCTATCTAAAACCAATGTTTTGGAGCTTTGATTTTTAATTTTACAAGTAACTTTTATTGGCAATTTGAACAATTGAACATTAGAAATTTCACCGATTGTATTTTTTGTTAACAGAATACTTTGTTGCGCATTGGAAAGCAGTGAAAGCAATAAAAATGAGAAAAAATAAAATGCTGATTTCATATTAATAAAAGCTCCATTTGGTTTTGGTGTTGTATGTTTTATTAACACTTTTTAACTGATAACTAGTTAATTTTCCAAAAGAAGCACTGGCAATTAAGTAAACTAATACATCTCCAGATTGTCCAGCATCCATAAAAAATGCAAAAGAAAGTATACTTGTTACAAAAGAACCAGTATATAATAATGAGGTAGTATAATTGGAATGAATTTTAACCAACGAAATACTTTTCACATCAATTTTCAAAGTATCATTTTTTTTTAAAACTGTTAAATAAGGAAATTGATACTTTAAAACATTACCTTTAATTTTTATTAATCCACTGTCTGTTTGATATTTAAATATTAATTTTTTGGGTATTTTTATTTCAATTTTATCTAAAGAATTATTCTTTTCTAAAGTAATTGTTTGTCCATTTGAAATAAAACAATTAGAGGTAAAAAGTATAAAAAAAAGCAATTTATTTAACATAAATCCTCCATTTTTTTGTGCTAAAATTTTTTGGTAGTTTATTTATTAATGATACCGAAGTTATAATAGAAATTGCACTTATAGGGACACCAAAGATAATAGCTAAAAATTTAGTTGGATCACCTGCATCAGTTGATTGATGAAAAAAACCACCAATAGTTAGTGGTGTTACATACACTGCCATGAAAGTAAAAAATGTGAATGCTGATTGAACTATAAAATCACTTTTTTTAGGAAAATTAATTACTGAAATATCACTTAAAGTGCAATCATAATTTTGTGGTTGATTGTAATATTTTTTGAAGAAAAAACTGTCATTAGTTACTCTTTCAAGTAATAATTTTTTATATCCTACATTTTTAAAATTGATGTTAACAACAGCAGGTAATTTAATTGACTTTAAATTTCCATTACTAATTTTTTCTATGATTAGTGTTTGCTGCCCATTGCAAAGCAAAAGAAAAACGGAAAAAACACATGATGAAAATAGTTTTAACATAATTCAAATATAATTATGTATTGGATAAAACCTAACAAAAGTTGCCACAGATTGCACAGAAAAAGTTTCCGCAAAGTTCGCAAAGGTTTGCGCAATGAACACAAAGAAAAGTTGGAACAGATTGCACTGATTTTACTGAAAAAGTAACCGCAAAGGTCACTATGGTTTGCGCAAAGAACACAAAGAAAAGTTGCTACAGATTGCACTAAAAAGGTAACCGCAAAGATCACAAAGGTTTTCGCAAAGCTCGCAAAGAAGAGCTGCCACTGATTTCACAGATTTATTTTAACGCCTCCGCCAACATCTTGTTGGTGGATACTATTAACGAGCTTCTAGCTTGGATTTTATTTAAACTTTAAAACACTTACTCAATAAATTCAATTAATGGAGTTTTATCAATATATGTTTCTCCATTTGTTTGCTTGTAAATGATAGTAAATTGATGTATTAAAGAAGCTGTAGGTTTTGTATTTAATTTTAACCTTAAATAAAACAGTAAAGGATTGGGTTTTGATTGCGTGTATTCATTCAAATTTACTTGGCTACCAACATTAGTTACTACTGTAAAATATTTTGAAATACTTTCATTAACACCTATTGAACTATCAAATAAATAAGAACTGAAAATTTGTATACTATCTATTTTTTCTGAAGAACCATAACTGCCATCTATTGCACATTTGCATGCATAAGCATTGGTGAAAAATAAGTTCGAAAAATCAAATTGTTGTTTACATTCACTGTAGTATGTTTTGCTAAATGTTAAATCGATGTAATATTCCTCTAAATTTACTTTTGCAGTAGAATCTAATGAACCAGTTTGACCCATTTTGTAACCTTTAGCAGAAAATCCATTTACATCAAAATATTTTTTTACTTCATCACAATTACAACAACTGTATATGTTTAGAGCGATGGCAACTGTAAAAATCCAAAATACTTTTTTCATATTTAATTTATCAAAAACAATATAAACAATTTCAAGTATAATAAATAAAACAGTTTTCATTTCGTTATTCTTGCACAAAATTTAAAATTGAACTTCAATCCATTCCAATATCAGTTACCCGTTACGGATATTATAGCCGAGGTAAAAAACCATTTAGCCAATAACAATACTTTAATTGTAAATGCGCCTCCGGGAGCAGGAAAGAGTACGCTTTTGCCTTTGACTTTATTGGATGAAAATTGGTTAGCTGGCAAAAAAATTATTATGTTGGAGCCACGAAGGTTAGCTGCTAAAACCATTGCTACTCGCATGGCTGAACTTTGGGGCGATAAAGTGGGTGGAACCATTGGTTACCGAATCAGGTTTGAAAACCGAGTAAGTGCGCAAACCAAAATAGAAGTGGTAACAGAAGGTATTTTAACCCGCATGTTGCATAACGATAATGCTTTGGAAAATGTGGGTTTGGTTATATTTGACGAGTTCCATGAACGCAGTTTATTTGCCGATGTAGCCATGGCTTTGTGCCGTGAAGCACAACAAGTTTTAAGGCCTGACTTGCGCATGATGGTGATGTCGGCTACGCTGAACATGCCACAATTAACTGTTTTATTAAACTGCCCTGTGGCAGTAAGTGAAGGAAAACAATATCCTGTTGAAATAAAATATGTAGGTGAAGGAGATGCTTTTTTATTACCCGAAACTACTGCTCAAGTAATTGTAAAAGCAGTCAAAGAAAACGAAGGCGATGTATTGGTATTTTTGCCTGGCGAAGGTGAAATACGCAAATGTGCTGAATTATTGAAAGGTAAATTGTTGGACTTTACCATTCATCCGCTATACGGACAATTACCGCAACGGGAGCAATTTGCAGCCATTATGCCTAATAAAAATGGCAAACGAAAAGTAGTTTTAGCTACTTCTATAGCCGAAACAAGTTTAACTATTGAAGGTGTAAAAATAGTGATAGATTCAGGGTTTGCCCGTGTTTCAAAGTTTGACCCTAAGTCAGGATTATCGCGATTAGAAACAGTTCAAATTACCAAAGATTCGGCAGATCAACGCGCTGGACGTGCGGGAAGGTTAAGTGCTGGCGTTTGTTATAGAATGTGGACTAAAGCCAATCAGGAACGGTTAATTGAACATAGAATTCCTGAAATAATGGAAGCTGATTTAGCTGCTTTGGTGCTCGACATGGCTAAGTGGGGAATTAGTAATTTAAACCAATTGACTTGGTTAAGTCCGCCTCCAAAAGCTGCGGTAATGCAAGCAGTTGATGTTCTTACCAATTTGAATGCTTTGGACACGAACAAACGCATTACGGAACATGGAAAAGAAATTCATCAACTGCCTTGTCATCCTCGCATAGCGCACATGCTATTAAAGGCAAAACAAGACAATGCCATTGCGCTAGCAACCGACATAGCAGCCATATTAGAAGAGCGAGATCCATTGACAAAAGATAGTGGAATAGATATTAATTTACGCATAGAAGCATTGAGGCGAAGCCGCCAAAATAATAGTGCGGGAAATAGATTTGGAAGAATAGAAAAGGTAGCAGAATCGTACCGGAAAATGCTGAACCAAGAAGCGGAAAACGGTACTGTTGATGACCATGAAACTGGTTTGTTATTGGCTTATACTTATCCCGAACGCATTGCATTTGCAAGGCCCGGAAATAATGCACAATTTCAATTAGCAAACGGAAAAATAGCAGCCATTGGGCACAGAGACAACTTGGCAAATGAACCCTGGCTTGCCGTGGCGCATATTGATACAAGAGATGGTTTAGGGAAAATATTTATGGCATCGCCATTGAATCCAAAAGATTTATTGCCATTGGTTAAAGAACGTGAGGTAATTACTTGGGATACCCGAAAAGGAGGATTAATTGCCACTAAAGATTTAAGAATTGGCAGCATTGTTTTACAATCAAAACCATTGGCAGCACCAAGTGAAGAACATTTGGTAGCAGCTATTTGCACTGCCTTAAAAAATGAAGGCGAAGCATTATTGAATTTTGATGAAGCATTTAACCAATTACAAAACAGAATATTGAGTGTATGCAAATGGAATCAATACAAAGATTGGCCAGATGTAAGCACCGATGAATTATTATTAAACAACATGGATTGGTTAGGGTTTTATTTGCCCAAAGTAAAACGACCTGATGATTTAAAGAAAATAAATTTGAGTGAAGCCTTGCTTCAATACCTAACTTGGGAACAGCAGCAAACCTTAAACGCGTTAGCTCCTGCTAAAATAAATGTTCCTAGTGGTTCTAATATTGGCATTGAATATTTGGCAAATGGCGAAACACCTATCCTGTCGGTTCGCTTGCAAGAAGTGTTTGGAATGGCTGATACGCCAACAATTAATAATGGAAAAATTCCTTTGGTGTTGCACTTATTGTCGCCAGGATTTAAACCGGTGCAAGTAACTTCAGACTTAAGAAGTTTTTGGAATAATACTTATTTTGAGGTAAAAAAAGAACTGAAACGCAGGTACCCAAAACATGCTTGGCCTGATGATCCGTGGACGGAAAAAGCAGTGGCTAAAGGCGGGCCGAGGAGGTTTTAGTTTTAGCCACAGTTTTCACAAATAACACGGAGAATTTAACCACAGAGAACACAGAGGATTTACACAGAGAACACAAAGGGATTTGGAGCAGATTTTAGCTATATTCAAACAGATTTGCAACTTAGAAAACACAGATTAGGCTTTTGAATTGGGAATTTAAAATTTAACAGTATAATTGTGCGTTATAGGTAATTGATTATGCACAAAAATATATTTTATAAATAAATCTAAAGATTTGAAACTACTTGGACAATTTGGTCTGGTTGTATTAATTGGTGCTTTGGTGCCAATATTGATTTATGTAATTAATATTTATTCAATGTATTGGTAAAATATGATTTTAGGAAATCATCGTTAAGAGTTACTTATATTTAAAATATTTTTAAAATGAAAAAGATTTTTTTATTAATTTTTTTGATTGTTTCCTATAATGCATACTCTCAAATAAGTTTGTTCTCAAAATTTACTGGAAAACCTATAAGGAACAAAAACAAGCAAGAGTTATTTAATGACACCATTCAATTGAAAAAAACATTAAATCGTTTAGATTCATTATGTACTATTGAAGAACAAAAATTATTGGATAGCATATCAGGCAAATGGAAATTAAATAGAAGTGGTTCTAATTGGGGAATGTATAGTGAAATTGATTCTTTAACAGATCAGGTATTGATAATTAATTCAACACATTTTCTTTTTTATGAGCAAAATGTAAAAACAAAGGAAATAAAGTTATTTGCTTCTGAAAAAGTAAATTTTTTAAGGAAAATGTTTGGTAAATATTGCACAAGAGAATTTGTTTTTTCTGATAGTTTAATTTGGTCGTTATCATTAAATGTTGAAAACGGGGAATTAGAGCAATATAATTCAGGAGAAAGAACCGAATTAGGAAGAACTTATATGGTTTGCGGAAATTTGGAAAAATACTATACTAGATTTGAGGAATAAAATAACAACTACTAGCTGGATAAATCAAAATGGTTTTGAGATTAAAGTTAATCAGTCAGGTTATGATTTAATAGGAATTGTTGACTTAAAAACGAATGAAGTATTTTATCCTAAAATTATTTTGAAGTAAATAAAGAATTGAAAAGCAGGTATCCAAAACACGCTTGGCCTGATGAATCATGGACAGAAAAAGAGGCGGCAAAAGGTGGCCCTAGGAGGTTTTAGATGGGAGTTGAGTTATGGGAAATGAGAATTTAAATGTTGAAATTCTTAAAAAATCAATTCCAAAAACTTATTTTCTTATAAATAATTTTATTGCTTCCATATAATTATTATAACCCAATTTAGGAGGTATTTCTCCATGGTCAGCGCCAGTAATTTTGTATGCTTCTTTGTATAATCCTTTGTGATTATTGAATACTACTTGGCCATGAGTATTTATATTTAAAAACAAATCATTAGTTCCATGTATCCACATAAGTGGTTGATTAATTTTCTTTATTTCTTCGGCATTGTCTATTTTGGCATTTGTAAAAAATGAAGAAGGCATACTTAACTGACTTCCATCTTGCACCATTACAGCAGTTGAAGCAAAAGGTGCTTCTAATATAACTTTTGAAGGGGTAAGTGAACGAGGGTTTGCAGTAAGTTCACAAGCCGATGATGAACCTAAACTGAAGCCATAAATTACTAATCTGTTATCGGTTAATCCATTCATTTTTAGCCATTGTAAACCAGCATCAACATCTGCATACATTCCATCTTCGCTTGGGTTGCCTTCACTTAAACCATAGCCTCGGTAGTCAATCATTAAAACTCCATAGTTATTTTTACCGCCAATATTTGCTAATAGTTTGGCCCTTTGCCAATAAAAGTCCATATGCCATTTGTTGCCATGGCAATACATTATTACTGTATCGGTATTTATTGAAGTTATCTTACCAATATAAATGGCATAAATTTTTGTAGATGAAGATTCTGAATTTGTTTTTGATTGCAAGGTAAAAACATGAATTAAACTATCTTGAATTCGATAAGTTGAATCTAAATTAAAATCATTTACATCGGTATAATTATCGAGTTTATACTCAGTAATTTTTTTATTATTATATAAATTACTGTCAAGGTGAGCGCAACTTGAAATTAAAAATATTAAAACTATTGGGTAAAAGTAAAATATTATTTTTTTCATAATTAAAAAGTTCTTGTAAAGCCTAAATAAATTCCTAATGCACCATAACCGTTAATGCCTCTATAATCAACTACATTTGGTTCGTTTTTTATTGTTGGAGCTAAATATTTAGTTTCAATATTATAATTCCATTTTTTTCTAACATAATTAAATCCTAATTGAGGATTTATAAACCAATTATTAACTTGCACTTGCTCGTGGGCTTTATTATTTGCTAACTCAAACCAATTATTAACACCAGCATAAAAGAAACTTTTCTTTTGGGTTATTTCCCAATAAGCATTTACATCTAACAACGGCCATATTTTAAGGTTACTTTCCCATTTATCGAATGCAATGTTAAGAGAAGGTGTTGCACTTATTCCTAACTTCAATTTATCGTTATAATACATTTTATAACAAACGCCAATATCGGTTTGAAAAACACCAAAAAATAAAGAAGTAGTATGTAAACTTTCAAACGCTGTTAGTTTATCTGAAACCCCTTGCGCATACATAACAGAAGTAAACTGAATAGGAATAGTAGTTTCGGCAAAGCCAATTAAAGGACCACCTAAATGAGCAGTTATTAATTTATTCCCTTTTTCTAATGGCCTTACAATTCGTGAAGGAGTGCAAGAAAAAATCATAAAAACAACCAATATTGAATAAACTATTTTGTATTTTATTTTTATTTTTATAAACAATACTAATTTTTTTGAATGTAAATTACAATCAAAAAATTTTAGCAAAAAAAATAGCTCAACTGAAATTCAATTGAACTATTTTTAAAATCTTATAAGCTATCAACTGACAACTATTTATACATCACACTTTTTACAGCATCCATCACTTGTTTTACACTTGGTAAAAATGCTTCCACAAAAGTAGGAGCGTAGCCAAGTGGAGTATCGGCTGTGTTTATTCTTATTATTGGTGCATCTAAATAATCGAATGCACGTTTTTGAACCATATAGGTAATTTCGGTACTAATATTTGCCAAAGGCCAAGCTTCTTCAACAATTACTAAGCGGTTGGTTTTCTTTACTGATTCAATGATAGCGTCATAATCAATTGGTCTCACAGTTCTCAAATCAATAATTTCTACATTTATACCATCTTTTGCCAATTCATCAGCAGCGGCATAAGCTACTTTTATAATTTTACCAAACGAAACTATAGTTACATCAGTTCCTTCGCGTTTAATTACTGCTTTTCCAATTGGAATTAAATATTCTTCTTCTGGCACTTCTCCTTTATCGCCATACATTTGTTCGCTTTCCATAAATATAACAGGGTCGTTATCTCTAATGGCAGTTTTAAGCAAACCTTTTGCATCGTATGGATTTGACGGAACAACCACTTTTAACCCTGGGCAGTTTGCATACCAATTTTCAAAAGCTTGGCTATGTTGTGCACCTAATTGTCCAGCACTAGCAGTTGGTCCTCTAAATACCATTGGCATATTAAACTGACCACCACTCATTTGATACATTTTTGCTGCTGAGTTTATAACTTGATCAATAGCTACCAATGAAAAATTAAATGTCATAAATTCAACGATTGGTCTTAAACCATTCATGGCTGCACCAACAGCTATTCCAGCAAAACCAAGCTCAGCTATTGGAGTATCAATAATTCGTTTTTCTCCAAATTCCTCCAACATACCTTGGCTTACTTTATAAGCACCATTGTATTCGGCTACTTCTTCGCCTATTAAAAATATATCTTTGTCTCTGCGCATTTCCTCGTTCATTGCTTCGCGAAGTGCTTCTCTAAATTGAATTACTCTCATTTATTTTTTTTAAAGTGTTGCAAAAATAATCGGATTACTATGCTTTCAAATAGAAAAATAAAGTTTTTTTAAATAATAATTATTTACATAAAAAAACAATAAAAACGGTATATTCACTTTTAAATAATGTTTTTGCGATTAAATATGTTTAAAATTTATTTTTATTTGCTTCGATATAACATTTAATTTGTAATGAATTAAAAGAATAAAGAAGTGAAAAAAATATTATTGTTAGTTGGTTTTGTATCTATTTTGTTTGCTTGTAAATCGCCAAAAGAAGAAATGATTGCCCAAATTACTAAGCTCGAAAATAGTGACAGTTCATACAGCATTAGTAACATAACCGATTTATATAATAACTATAGTTTATTTGCCGACAAATACCCCGATGATGAAAGAACACCTGAGTTTTTGTTTAAAGCTGCTCAGCAGTCTAATTTTATTAACAAATCGAAGGAAGGGATTGCGTTGCTAAACAAAATAATAATTGATTACCCCAATTCTAATTTTAGCGAAAAGGCTTTATTTGCAATTGCCTTTAGTTACGAAAACAATTTAAACGATTATGAAAATGCAAAAAAGAGCTATGAAAGTTTTTTGCAAAAATATCAAAAAAGTGAGTTAAAAGATGATGCACAATTATCAATTGATAACTTAGGAAAAACAGATGAAGAATTTTTAAAAGATATTGACAATTCTAAAGAAGAAGACTAGTTTAAATTTTCTTTTTAAACTCTAAATTTAGCAAGCCAATTAACAATTCTCGGTCAATTGCCTCGGTAATTTTACCTTCTTTTACAAAACTAATTAAACCTCTTTCTTCACTAATAACTAAGCAAATGGCATCGGTTTGTTCAGTAATACCAATGGCTGCTAAATGGCGCAAACCGAATTTATTTATCAAATCAGGATTATCGCTAACGGGTAAAACGCAGTTAGCTGCTTTAATTTTTGCTTTAGCAATAATCATTGCTCCATCGTGCAGCGGACTACTTTTATTAAAAATAGAAAGGATTAAACGTTTGGTAACATTTGCTTCAATGCTTTCGCCACTGGCAGCTAAAAATCGCATTTCGCTGGTTTTAGGAAAAATAATTATAGCTCCAGTATTTGTTTCTGCCAATATTTGGCAAGCATCTACAATGGTTTCAAAATCTAATTCATCTGGCTCATCTAAATTCCATTTCCAAGGAAAAATATTCCACCATTTTTTATTTTCACCTAAAAATGAGTTCCTTCCAATTATTAATAAAAAGCGCCTAATTTCTTGCTGAAAAACAATAAGCACCGCTACCACACCAAATTTTGCAAAGCCACCTAATATGGTTTCAAGCAGTGGCATTTCAAAATATTTTACCACCCACCAAAATGCATAAAGCGTAAGCAAACCAATCATAATATTAAAGGCTAAACTTCCCTTAACACGTACAAAAAGTTGCCAACCTATTAGTAAAACTAATATAAAATCAACAATATTTATCCAACTAAAATTATATGTTAAAATTTCCATTTATATAAGGTCAATTGGGTTTAATTATATTCATTTGTTTTGATTTAATGGTTTGCAATTTACAATTCAATAATTACAATCCAACATTCATAATTATCTTCACTGCTTCTACCGCTTCTTTTACATCGTGCACTCTTAGTATTTTTGCACCTTTCATAAGTGCAATGGTGTTAGCTACTATTGTTCCATTCAATGCGTTTTCTGCATTTACATTTAAAACATTTTGAATCATTTTTTTACGCGAAACTCCCGCTAAAATAGGCAATTCGAAAATTTTAAATCGATCCATTTTATTTAATAATTCGTAATTGTGTTCATTATTTTTTCCAAATCCAAAACCTAAATCTAAAATGATATCAGCTACTCCATTTTGTTTTAAATATTCAACTTTTGGAATAAAATAATTCATAACATCGCTAACCACATTTTGATAGGTTGGGTTATGATGCATGGTTTTATAATCGCCTTGTTTGTGCATTAAAATATATGGCACTTTAAGTTTTATTACAGTTTCAAACATTTGTGGGTCGTCTTGCCCACCCGATACATCATTAATAATTGCTGCTCCAGCTTCAATAGCTTGTTTGGCTACTTCGGCACTGAAAGTATCAATAGAAATTATGATTTCAGGAAATTTTTCTATTAATTTTTCAATTATTGGAATAGCAACCTTTAGCTCCGCTTCTTGTCCTATCATGTCGGCACCAGGCCTTGTACTTTGTGCACCAATATCAATAAAAGTTGCACCTTCATTTAACATTTTTTCAGCTTGAAAAAGTGCGTTATCAACTGAATTGTATTTACCCCCATCAAAAAAACTATCGTTAGTAATATTTAAAATTCCCATTACAGTGGGTTTTTCAAGGCATAACAATTTTCCTTTACAATTAATATTTTTTTTAGATTTAAATGTTTGCAATGTGAAAATGAGGTTTAATTTTGCGCAATATAAAAAACCTTTCATAATTAGTTTTTTTTAAAACAAAATGAACAAAACTTCAGAACAATACGATACTGTAATTATTAAATGCAAAACAATTTTTTTAAATAAAAATACTGACTATGGAACTTCGTGGCGTATAATGCGAATAAGCAGTATTATTGATCAAATTTATATTAAAGCAAACCGAATTAGAACCATTGAAGACAATGGAAATATGAAAGTAAATGAAGGTATTGAACCTGAATTTATGGGTATTATAAATTATTGTATTATGGGCTTAATTCAACTTGAATTAGTTGAACAAAAAGAAATAAACTTAGAAATAAATGCTGTAGAAATTTTATACGATAAATACGTTTTACAAACCAAAACACTGATGGAGGAAAAAAACCATGATTATGGCGAAGTTTGGCGCGATATGTTGGTTACAACCTTTACCGATATGCTTTTAATGCGTATTCAGCGAATGAAACAAATACTAGAAAATAGAGGTAATACTATTGATAGTGAAGGAATAGACAGTAACTTAATGGATATGATAAATTATTCTATTTTTGCTTTAATAAAATTAGCTCCCGGCAACTAGCACAACAATCCAACCATATAACCATCCAACAATTAATCAATATAAAACACATGAAAACTTTAGTTCAAATTAGCCGTATTTTCGTAGGCATATTATTTATTATTTCGGGGTTAATTAAAGCCAACGATACAATAGGTTTTAGTTATAAGTTAGAAGAATATTTTGAGGTATTTCATATGCCATTTTTTATACCTTATGCAGTGGCAATGGCCATGTTTATTTGTATTTTCGAAATTATTAGTGGGATAGCTTTATTATTAGGCGCTTTTAATAAATTAAACGCATGGTTATTACTTTTAATGATTGTATTTTTCACACTACTAACAGGCTATTCGGCTATAACAAATAAAGTTACAGATTGTGGTTGTTTTGGGGATGCCATTAAACTAAAACCGGTTCAATCATTTTATAAAGATATTGTACTTTTGGTGTTTATTTTAATAATATTTATAGGCCAAAAATATATAAATCCTTTAATGAAAAAAACGTTACAAAACATTGCACTTTCAGTAGTGTTTTTGGTAGTTAGTTTTTTTACTTTTTATACTTATATGTTTTTACCGTTAAAAGATTTTTTACCCTATAAAATTGGGAATAATATTCAAGAACAAATGGTTTGCCCTCCAGGTTCTCCAACCGATTCAATAGTTATGATGTTTATTTATGCAAAAAATGGTGTAAATGAAGAGTTTGATGTAAACCATTTGCCTTCCGATACCAATTACAAATATGTAGATAGAATAGATAAAGTAGTAAGAGAAGGTTGCAAGCCTCCAATTCACGATTTTAGTTTAGCAAATAATGACGGATTTAATTATACAGATAGTTTATTTGCTAATAAAGGATACAAATTAATACTTGTTCAAAAATCGGTAACAGAAAGCAGAAAAGGATTAGAAAAACAAATTGCTTTATTAGGTGAAGATTGGCAAAAAAGTGGAAAAGAATTTTGGGCTTTAACTGCTACTTCTCCAGAAGTTTTAGAAGCATATCGCCACGAAAATCAATTGCCATTTAATTATTTTATTGTAGATGGAGTTCCATTAAAATCAATGGTTCGCTCTAATCCCGGATTAATATTGATGAAAGGAAGTGTAGTTGTTAAAAAATGGAGTGCTTACAATTTTCCTAATTATGAAATTGTAACTCGTTATATGAAATAGAATTCTGTAATTGAAAAATTAAAAGATTGAAAAATTAAAAGATTTTAAACTTTAAACTTTAAACTTTATACTTTAAACTTTATACTTTAAACTTCATACTTTAAACTTCATACTTAAAACTTCATACTTAAAACTTAAAACTTTATACTTAAAACTTTATACTTTAAACTTTATACTTTAAACTTTATACTTCATATTTAAAAAAAGTTATTAAAAACGAGAGAATATATATAGTTGGAATGCCTGGTTCAGGTAAAAGTACTTGGGGTAAAAAACTTGCAGCTGCTTTAAAATACCATTTTGTAGATTTAGATGAATTAATTGAACAATTTGAAAAGAGTTCTATTTCCGAAATATTTAATAAGAAAGGGGAAGAATATTTTAGAGAATTAGAATTCAAATGTTTAACTGATACATTAAAATTTAGTAATGTAGTAATAAGCACAGGTGGTGGTACACCTTGTTTTTTTAATAATATGGAATTAATGAATCAACATGGAATTACACTTTATTTAAATGCAAATATTGGAATAATAAAGGACAGAATTTTAAAAGGAAAAAAACTAAGACCACTATTTTTAGGGCTAAATGAAGAACAAATTCAAAAAAAAATTGAAAAAATTTTAAGTATTAGAGAACCTTTTTATAGTAATGCATTTTATTCATTTCATATCCCTCTCCAATCGGTTCAAACCTTTGTAAACAGTGCAGTTCAGCTTATTGAACAAAACAAATAAAATAAGTAAAAAAAGCGTATTTTTTATTTTTGTTAACAATATGTGTAAATTTATTTAATTTATATTTTATTTTTTTTAGCTCAACCCTTGATTTTTTCAATAGTATCGCTATTTTCGTTATGTAAAATTTTTAAACAAATATAATATGAACAAATCAGACTTAATCGATTCAATGGCAAAAGCTGCCGGTATTACTAAAGTTCAAGCTGCTGCTTCTTTAGATGCATTTATGTTATCAACTCAAGGTGCATTAAAGAAAAATGACAAAGTTATTTTAGTAGGTTTTGGAACTTTTTCAGTAACTAAACGTGCTGCTCGTAAAGGACGCAATCCTCAAACTGGTAAAGAAATTAACATTCCTGCAAAAAAGGTTGTTAAATTCAAAGCAGGTACTAATTTACAAGCTAAAGTTAAATAATTTAACTTCATTAAGCAAAGAAATAAAAAAAGCGATTCTAATTTTAGAATCGCTTTTTTTTATTGTAAATAAACTTCAAATTGCTTTTTCTTATTCAGTTCCACACTCACATGTTCCTGAAAAGTAGTATTTAATTCAATGCCTTTATAATCTGCAAAAACAGGAAATTTTTTATGGTTTCTATCAACCAAAACAGCAATTTGTATTTTTTCTATTTTAATATTTAAAAATGGAAGTGCGGCATAAATTAAAGTTCTTCCAGTATTTAATACATCATCAACTATCACTACGCTTCCTTTCAATTTGACCAATAAAGGCTCTATCTTTATGTTTTCTGCAGCAGGTGATACTTTATCAATTGTTAATTCAAAAAGATTAACCTTTAAATTACTTATTTCTTCAAGTTGTAATTTTAATAATTTTGCTATTTCAAAACCCCGCGAACTAATTCCTACAAGCGTTAAATTTTTATCATTAAAATTATTTTCATAAATTTGATAAGCCATTCGCTTTAGAATACTCTCTATATCGGTATGATTTAATACTTTTGTTTTCACTTTGTAAATTTATAAAGCAAATATATTTATTATTAAACTTTATAAACCTATTTTATAGGTATTTTTAATAATAATTTTTTTTTAAATAAAACATTTGCATTTATTTCAAAATAAATTACTTTTGCACTCCAAAATAATAAATAAAATGAAAGCAGGAATACATCCAGAAAGTTATAGAAAAGTTGCATTTAAAGATATGAGTAATGGATATACTTTTGTAACTGGTTCAACAGTAGATACTAAAGATACAATTACATTAGAAGATGGAATTGAATATCCTTTATTCAAATTAGAGATTTCATATAAATCTCATCCATTCTTTACAGGTCAAAATATGTTAATTGATACAGCAGGACGTATTGACAAGTTCAATAAACGTTACGCAAAAAAATAATTTTTATATTTTTTATAATATTTAAAGCCTTCTATTTGGAAGGCTTTTTTATTTTTAGCTTATTGCAGTTTTATTTTTTAAACAAATTTTTTCTATGAATTATATATTATTCGACAACCCAACAGAAAGACAAAACCTTTTACCTTTAACTTTTACTAGGCCCGTTGCAAATATTAGAATAGGTATTTTAACCATTGCCGAAAAATGGGAAAAACATTTAAAATCTACTGTTTCTTATTTAACTATGGATTATTTGCAAAACAAATTTCCCATTACTTTGCAAAATGAAAATGTTTTTATCAATGGAAGTATTTGTCCGAATGAGGTTTTAATCAACGAAATTTTGAACCTTCAAATGGGGCAAGCTTTATACAAAAATGATGTGATGCTTGCCTTTAAAAGCGCACTAGCTGTTGATTTTAAAAACATAGCCACGCAGTTTGAATTGATTGAATCAAAAGCTGAAAATTTTATTCATATCAAATTCAGTTACGATATTTTTTCCCTGAACGGACAAGCCATAGAAGAAGATTTTAAGTTTTTAACAGCCGGTCGTAAATCGCAACCTATTTCAAGTACCAACCAAGTTATCAAACCTGAAAATGTGTTTTTAGAAGAAGGTGCAATTGTTGAATGTAGTATTTTAAATGCTACTGCAGGCCCCATTTATATAGCCAAAGATGCTGAAGTAATGGAAGGTTGTAAAATACGTGGGCCATTTTCATTAGGCGAACATGCAGGCTTAAAAATGGATGCAAAAATATATGGTCCAACTACTGTTGGTCCGCATTGTAAAGTAGGTGGTGAAGTAAATAACGCTGTGTTTTTTGCTTATAGCAATAAAGGCCACGATGGATTTGTGGGCAATGCAGTAATAGGAGAGTGGGTAAATATGGGTGCTGACACCAATAATTCTAACTTAAAAAACACTTACGATGAAGTAAAAATGTGGAGTTACGACAGACAAAAATTTGAAAAAACTGGCTTAACTTTTTGTGGTTTAATCATGGCTGATCATGCTAAATGTGGCATCAATACCATGTTTAACACAGGAACAGTAGTAGGAGTGGGTGCAAATGTTTTTGGCGCAGGTTTTCCGCGTAACTTCATTCCCGATTTTGCTTGGGGTGGCGCACAAGGTTTTGAAACATTTGTGATTAATAAGTTTTTTAAAACAGCCGAAGCAGTTTATAAACGCAGGAGCGTAGAACTAACTGAAGACGATAAAAATATTTTGACTTTTATATTTAACGAAACCAAACAGCATCGCTTTTGGGAAACTAAATAAGAAATTGCCACAGATTTCACAGATTAAGCAGATATTTTTTTGAAAGTAAGGCTGTGTTTAATCCTTATATGTGATGCAAAGTCGAACAAAGACGATTTAATATTCTGGTAATAAAGGATTTTGAAATTGATAATACTCAAATCATTTCCAAGTAAAATTAGTTTTTGATGTTCCAATTTCCCACCCAAATATATCATCTTGATAAGTTTGAACGCTGTCTATCATAAAACATGTTCCATCTTGATTATATTCAAATGCATATTTTTCCTCCCCATTTTCGTAATAGCTTTTTTCTGTAAACTTAGAAATAGTTTCACCATTCACAATTTGATGTTTCTGAAAACAAATACTTTCGTTATTTGAGTTATAAACTGAAATCATCTTGCCTGTTAGAATTTGGTTGTTATAATCTAAATATTCATCAATTCTATATGAATTTTGAAAGTGTCGATAGATAAATGATATCATATTATTTTGCTCTATCATTTTATTTAATTGCTCAATTGAAAAAACAAAATATGAAATGAATTCGAACTTACCATCTTTTAGAATAGTTTGTGAAATTAAAATGTCATTTTTTGACCGAATTTCAGTTTCATAACCGTTAGAAGTTTCCCTTTGAATTGAAAACTCGTTTCCATTTTCATCAATATTTTTAAATTTATTGTCCATGTTAGTATTGCAAATTTTCGTATTGCAAATGTCAAAAATAAAATAGCTTTTACAAGTAAATAGATTGTTGGTTAATGACACCATAATAATGGTAAATCAATCTGTGAATCTGTGGCTCCTTTTCCAACAAATCTCAAATCACATTCACTTCAGGAATTATCGTTACTCCGAATTTTTCGAAAACTGATTCTTGAATTTGCATGGCTAGTTTCCAAATTTCGTTGCCAGTGGCATTTCCATAATTTACCAAAACCAATGCTTGGTCTTTGTGTGAGCCGGTATTACCAACTACTTTACCTTTCCAGCCACATTGTTCTATGAGCCAACCTGCGGCTAGTTTGGTGTGGGTTTCGCTGGTTTTGTAACCAACCAAAGCTGGGTATTTTTCTTTTAAAGTTAAATATTCTTCAGTTGGAACTTCAGGGTTTTTAAAAAAACTTCCTGCATTTCCCAATACTTTTGGGTTAGGTAATTTTGATTCACGAATGGCAATTACTACTTCGCTTACATCTTGAATGGTAGGATTTTCAATGTTTTTACTTTTCAATACATCTTGTATGGCACCGTACGAAACATTGATTTTGGCTTGTTTTAATAATTTAAAAGTAACCGATGTAATGATGTATTTTCCTTTGGCTTCATGCTTAAAAATACTTTCTCTATAACCAAATTTACAGTCAGCATTCGAAAATATTTTCTGCTCATTGTTTTCAATATTATAAGCTTCCACCTCGTAGCAAGTATCTTTTATTTCTACACCATATGCACCAATATTTTGCATAGGTGCAGCACCCACATAACCTGGAATCAGCGAAAGATTTTCTATTCCTGCATAATTATTATTTACACAAAACAAAACAAATTGATGCCATGCTTCACCTGCCATAGCTTTGATATAAACATGTTCTGCATCTTCTTTTACTTTTTCAATACCTAAAATAGCCATTTTCAAAACCAAGCCATCGTAGTTTTTGGTCAATAAAATATTGCTACCACCACCAATAACAAGTGTTTTTCTATTGGCTAAATTGAAATTATCAATTACAAATTGAAGTGTTTCAACAGAATCAATTTCAATAAAATCAGATGCAGTGGCATCAATACCAAAAGTATTAAATGGTTTAAGCGAAATATTGGGTTTTAAAATCATTTGGGGCAAATAAATGTTTTATTTTTTTAACTGCAAACAATAGAACAAAAGTAAAAAAGGTTAATTCATAAGTAATTTTATAAAAAACCTATATCTGCGAAATTCTGCGTTATCTGCGGGAAAACTTGGAAAACTATGGAAACTTAGGGAATTTACTAAAGTCGGGTTTGCGTTTTTCTAAGAACGAATTTTTGCCTTCTTTGGCTTCATCGCTTAGGTAATAAAGTAAAGTAGCATTTCCTGCTAATTCTTGAATACCCGCTTGTCCGTCCAATTCAGCATTAAAACTTGCTTTTATCATACGTAAAGCCACTGGACTTTTTTCAATCATTTTCTGACACCATTTGATGGTTTCGTCTTCTAGTAATTCTAAAGGCACCACTTTATTTACTAGGCCCATATCTAAAGCTTCTTGCGCATTGTATTGGTCGCATAAAAACCAAATTTCTCTGGCTTTCTTTTGTCCAACTACTCTAGCTAAATAGCCAGCTCCAAAACCACCATCAAAACTACCCACTTTTGGTCCTGTTTGACCAAATTTGGCATTTTCAGCAGCTATCGAAATATCGCAAATTACATGTAATACATGTCCACCACCAATTGCATAACCCGCTACCATTGCTATAACTGGCTTAGGAATTCTGCGGATTTGCATTTGTAAATCCAACACATTTAAACGAGGAATTCCATCATCGCCTACATAACCTCCGTGTCCGCGCACACTCTGATCGCCACCACTGCAAAAAGCTTTTCCGCCTTCGCCAGTTAAAATTACCACGCGCACATCTTGATTTTGGCGCGCTAATTCCATGGCTTCGCTCATTTCTTGAACGGTAAGCGGGGTAAATGCATTGTGCACATGCGGACGGTTAATACTAATTTTAGCAATACCTTCGTAGTATTGAAATAAAATTTCCTTGTACTCCTTTAGAGTGGTCCAATTATATTTACTTGTCATATTTTTTTTAGTTCTCAGTTCTTAGTTTTTAGTACTTAGTTTTTTAATTTTCAGTAATTAGGATGTTATTTCTTGTTAGCTGAATAAAGCCAAAAGCTTAATCAGGTTATAAGCCAGAAGCTAGTTGCCAGTCGCTATCCCGATAGCTATCGGGAGCCTATAACCATTTTCCTAAACGCTTTATACACTTCGGCACTTTTATTCATATCAAAACTCAGTTCTAATATTTTGGCTGTTTCCGAAGGTTCAAAAAACGAATTTAATGCTTGGTTTAATTCATTTTGCGAGGTGCAATTTTCGTAAATTATTCCAAAATCGGCAGCTAAATTTTTTGCTTTTAATGTATGTTTGGTTAAAAAGAATTTATCTAATTCGGGTGCACTGCTTGGTCCATCAATTAAATTAAAAATTCCTCCTCCATTATTATTTAATAAAATAACGCGCAAATTGTTTGGAATATAATTGTTCCAAAAAGCATTTCTATCGTAAAAAAATGCCAAATCACCAGTTATTAAAGTGGTAATTTTATTATTGATTAGGGCTGCACCCAATGCAGTTGAGGTACAACCATCAATACCGCTTGTGCCCCTGTTACAAAAAACGGTTAAATTTTTGGCAGTTAAACCTAAATAACTTACATAGCGTATAGCAGTGCTATTAGCAATTTGTAATTGACTTTGGTTTGGCAATTGCTCCAAAACATTTTTTACAGTCACCAATTCATTAAACACACTTTGATTATTTTGGGTAAAATCAGCTACTAATTTTTTGGCTTTCGCATTTATATTTTGCCAATTTATTAAAAATGAATTTTCAGAAATGAATTGTTCAGCAATAAATTTTAGTGGAGTAATATTATCTATAATTAAATAATCAGTAACATTATCATAGGTGTTTACCAAATCTTCATCTTGCTGAATTCTAAAATGAAATTTTGGTTTTTGCTTTTTTAGCCAAAGTTTTAACGCTTTTGATAAAACAGGTCCACCTAAGCTAATAATTAAATCAGGTTCTAAAGTTTTTAAAATTTCGGGTGTTGCTTGCGCAACAATCAAATCGTAATGCGAAATGGAACTACTTTCATATTGATTTGAAACTACATCGCTTAAAATTACAAAGCCTTTTTGTTCCAAACTTTTTAAAACCGAGGCTAATTCTTGGTCAGGAAAACCTTGCCCAACTAATATTACCTTTTTTGAACTTGATTTAACTGCATTTAATAATTTATTTTTATCAAAATTGTCAAAGATTGTTAAATTGTTGAATGTTTTTATTTTATAATTGTCTATTGCCCATTGCCCATTGTCAATTGCCAATTCTTCGAACAATTCCTCGTACAAAGGTTCTACCAAAGGCACATTTATATGCACTGGTCCTTTAACTGGAAACATAGATTTTTCTAATAAACTTTGAACTTCGAACTTCGAACTTCGAACTTCAAACTGTAAACTTCCCCTTACATGACTTCCAAAAACATTAACTTGGTTAATCATTTGTCCATCTTGCTGGTTAAGCAATTCTGAAGGTCTATCGGCAGTTAAAACTATTAAAGGAATTTTTTGATAAAACGCTTCGGCTATAGCAGGAAAGAAATTAAGCGTGGCAGTGCCACTGGTACAAATTAAGGCTACCGGTTTTTGTAATTGTTGAGCCATACCAAGAGCAATATAACCTGCACTTCGTTCATCAACAATGGCATAAGTTTTAATGTTTTTATTTCGGTTAAAAGCAAACACTAATGGCGCAGAACGCGAGCCCGGACAAATTACAGCATGCTCAATTCCAAAATCGCTGCAATGTTTAGATAATATTGTTACTTGGTTATTCAAAAGCATTGCAAAGTAATGGGTAATTACAAGCTAAATTGAATGATTTTTGATAATTAAATTAGAGCGTGTAAAAATTATTGAAATTACGAGCAGCATGAAAAACACTTAAAATATCAATTCTATCCTCAGAAACAATTTTATAAAAGATGCGATAACTACCAACCTCAATTTCTCTATAGTTGCTTACTCCAACTTCAGGAATTACTTTACCTGAATTAGGATATTTTTTTTAAATTTGGGTACTATTTTTTATTTTTAAAATGGTTCTTTTTGCGTACAAGGAACTATCGCGACTTATAAAATCCTTTATTTCTTTTAAATCAAATAATGCTTGATGTGTCCAATTTATTTGAACCATTCTTCAATATTTTTATCAAGTTCTTCTTCGCTAATTATCTCATTTTTGATTGATTGATTGTTCCCAATATCAATTCTATCAAGTACAATTAATTTTTCTATTAATTCATCTATCGAAAAACTATCCGAAAAAGTGTTAACCGTTTCTATCACTTTATTTTTAACTAACATAATGATTTTTTATACAAAAATATTTAATTATGTGGTTTCTGCAATTTAATAAATCGATTAAATTGAATTTTTTCATTTTCAAGTTTAGCCAATTGTATATTTAAAATATATTCGCAACAAAATTGATACTTTTAATAAATGAAAATACTTTGTGTAGGCCGTAATTACAGCGAACATGCCAAGGAATTAGGTAATGCCGTTCCAGAAAATCCAGTAATATTTAGCAAACCCGATACTGCTTTGCTAAAAAATAATGAACCTTTTTATTTACCAAGTTTTAGTAACGATGTGCACCACGAGGTGGAATTGGTTATAAAAATTAATAAAGTGGGAAAAAAAATTCAGGAAAAATTTGCCCGTAATTATTTTTCAGAAATTGGCTTAGGCATTGATTTTACAGCCCGCGATATGCAGTCAGAACTAAAAGCAAAAGGTTTACCTTGGGAATTGGCTAAAGCCTTTGATGGTTCGGCACCAATTGGTAATTTTATCAATATGGAAAACATGGATTTGAAAAATATTGATTTCAGTTTGCAAAAAAATGGTCAAATAGTGCAAAAAGGAAACACAGCTCAAATGATATTTTCTTTTGAACAAATTGTAAGTTTTGTATCACAATATTTTACTTTAAAAGTAGGCGATTTAATTTATACCGGAACTCCTGCAGGGGTTAGTCAAGTTAATATTGGCGATAAACTAGAAGGTTATATTGGCAAAGATTTAATGCTTACTTGCGAGGTAAAATAAATTTTATTTTTTATAAATGCTATGTTCTATGTGGTTCAATTTATTTTATATGTTAAAATGGAGATTAATTTTATTAGTTGTTTTTACAGCTTTAACAATTAAAACAAATGCGCAAAATTACCCGCAAAATTATTTTCGTTATCCGTTAGATTCATTACCAAGTTTGGTTTCGCCATTTGGAAGCTTGCGCGATAATCATTTTCATAGTGGAATGGATTTACGTACCAATCAGCGTGAGGGTTTACCTGTATTTGCTAGTGCCGATGGTTATGTTTCGCGTATCAAAATTCAAAGCATTGGTTATGGCAAAGCCATTTATTTAGATCACCCAAATGGTTTTACAACTGTTTACGGACACCTTCAAAAATACTCAGGAAAAATAGGGGAGTGGATTCAAAATTATCAATACAAAAACCAAACTTTTGAGTTTGATTATGTTTTTGAAAAACCTGTATTATTGGTTAAAAAAGGCGATACCATTGGCCTAAGTGGCAATAGTGGTGGTAGCTCTGGTCCGCATGTTCATTTTGAAATTAGAAACACCAAATCCGAAAAAATTATAAATCCTGCTTTATTTGGTATTATACCTTTTGATACCTTAAATCCTATCATAAAAAATGTGTTTGTATATAATTTTGTTACTGATGGACTTTTACTAAAACAAAAGCTAAAAATTGATAACCAAACCATTATTCCAACCAAAATTCCAGGTTATTTTATTTGCAAAAAAGCACTTGAATTGCCAGTCGAAACTTATGGTTTTGGCATTGAAGCTTACGATTATATTTATGACTCAACCGATGAAAAAGGAATTTATGAATACTACATATCTCAAAACGGAAAATATATATTTAAGCACACTTTAAATCAATTTGCTTTTGATGAAAGCAAATACATCAATACACATATTGATTACCCATTTTACAAAGCATCAAAAATCCGCATTCAAAAATGTTTTGTAGATGATGGAAATGAATTTAGTACCTATGAAACAGATGATTGGAAAGGAAAATTGTTGATAAGAGAAAATAAGCGAGATACTTTACTTTTTATAGTAACAGATTTTAACTATAACTCATTTTTTTTATTTGTTCCTTTTGTTGGTTTGCCAAGTAAAATAGACAAAGAAAAGCAAGATTATTTAAAATCAATCAAATACAAAAAGGCATTTTATCCATTAAAAAAGAATAGCATAAAAACAAAAGATTTTTTGTTTGAATTGGATGCTAAATCCATTTATGATACTGTGTTTTATGATTTTGAAATTTTGCCAAAATCAAAAAATTCATACAGCAAAACCTTTAAAATTTTCAACCCAACTGCACCAATACACAAGGCTGCCGATATTACCATTAAACCAATAAAAGTTAAAACTGAATATCAAAATAAATTGCTTTTAGCATATTATTTTAATGATGAAAAAAATTACAGAAGTGCTGGCGGAAATTTTGAAAATGGAATGGTACGCGGAAAAGCCAGTAATTTCGGGCATTACTTTGTAACCATGGATACCATTGCACCAACAATAAAACAGGTTTTTATCAATACCGAAGAAGCAATAGGTGATAGCTTACATTATTATTTTGAAATAAAAGATAATTTTAGCGGAATTGGCAAATACGAAGGAAACTTAAATGGAGAATGGATTTTGCTAGATTTTGATGCTAAAAGCAATTTACTCACCTATCATTTCGATAAAATTTGGTATAATTTAGCGGCTCAAAATAAAGATAGTAAACTAAAAAATACGGCTATTATAAAACCAGAAGTACTTATTCGTGTTACTGATAAAAAAGGAAATGTGGCCTATAAAACATTCATAATGCCCATCACATTCGAATAAGTGTAACTAAGAATTTTAAACTAAAAACTAAAAAATGACAAAATTAAAAATAGGCGATACAGCGCCATTATTTTCATGCAATAACCAAAAAGGTGAAATAGTATCTTTAAATGATTTTAAAGGTAAAAAATTGGTTTTGTATTTTTATCCTAAAGATTCAACTCCTGGTTGTACATCAGAAGCGTGCGATTTAAGAGATAATTACCAAAGCTTTCAAGAACAAGGATATGAAATACTAGGTGTAAGTCCTGATTCAGAAAAGTCCCACATAAAGTTCATTGAAAAGTATGAGTTACCTTTTAATTTACTTGCCGATTTAGACCATAAAGTAGCAGAATCTTATAATGCTTGGGGTGAAAAAAGTATGTATGGCAAAACTTATATGGGCATTTTAAGGTCTACCTTTGTAATAAATGAAAAAGGAATAATAGAAAAAATAATAGAAAAAGTAGATACAAAAGCGCATTCAAAACAATTAATATAAAAAAAATTTGGAAAAAATATTTTTTATCTTATTTTCACACAAATATTTACCATAATGCCTACCCAATTTATAAATACAATGAATAAAACCGAAGCTGGGTTTCATTTATTAATGATTCTTTCAAAAGCTGATGGAATTATAGAAAAATCAGAAAGCCATGTTTTATTAGATTTTTTAGAAAATAACTTCAATGAGCCAATAGATATAATAAAAGAACAAGCTTTTCTAATGGCATATCCATCAGAGGATTTAATAAGTCATTTTATTGAAATAGCCGAGCAGTTTTTTAAAATAAGTACTACTTTTGAAAGAAATAATTTACTTCAATTTGCTATGAAAATATGCATGGCTGATGAAAAAATGGAAATACACGAAAATATTTTTATTAATAAATTGTATGATTCTTGGGGACTTGATTAAATAAAGATTCTTTTAAAAAGCCGCTGTTAAGCGGTTTTTTTTTGCTTAAATGATGATTTTCAAAAATAAAATTAAAAAACTTTAGTTTTAACTTGTATTAATAAATAAGAATATTATATTTGCACCCCCTTTAAACGGGAAAAGTCCCAAGCGGCATTGTCTGATGGTTATTTTTACAATTCAACCCGCTCAGCAAACTGTATTTTATAGCTTATTTAAAATATTTTTTGTTGCGCATTTGTTTTGCAAAATAATTCGTCTACCTTTGCAGCCCTTTAAAAAAAGGAGAATTAGAATTTAATTAATATGCCAACTATACAACAGCTTATTAGAAAAGGTCGTACCGATGTGGTTTTTAAAAGTAAATCACCAGCATTAGACAACTGTCCTCAACGTAGAGGTGTTTGTACTCGTGTTTACACTACCACACCTAAAAAACCAAACTCAGCAATGCGTAAAGTTGCTCGTGTTCGTTTAACAAATGGAAATGAAGTGAATGCTTATATTCCAGGAGAAGGTCACAATTTACAAGAACACTCTATCGTTTTAGTACGTGGTGGTCGTGTAAAAGATTTACCCGGTGTAAGATATCACATTGTTCGCGGGGCATTAGATACTGCGGGAGTTGAAGGAAGAACACAACAGCGCTCAAAATATGGAACTAAACGTCCTAAACCAGGAGCAGCTCCTGCAGCAGACGCTAAAGGCAAAAAGAAAAAATAATTTAGAAGCCAAAAAGCGATAGATTACAATGAGAAAATCAAAACCAAAAAAACGCATTTTAACACCAGATCCAAAGTTTAACGATACTTTGGTAACTAGGTTTGTAAATAATATGATGTGGAGTGGAAAGAAAAACACTTCTTATTCAATTTTTTATGAAGCTTTAGATAAAGTAGAAGCAAAACTTCAAGAACGTGGCATTGATGTTTGGAAAAAAGCATTAAATAATATTATGCCTTCAGTTGAAGTTAAAGCAAGAAGAGTTGGAGGATCAACCTTTCAAATTCCAATAGAAGTACCTGCAGAAAGAAAAATTGCAGTAGGTATGAAATGGATGATTTTATACAGTAGAAGACGAAGCGAAAAATCTATGTCGGATAAACTAGCTGCCGAAATTATAGCTGCTTCTAAAAATGAAGGCGCTTCAGTTAAAAAAAGAGAAGATACGCATAAAATGGCTGATGCCAACAAAGCATTCTCTCACTTTAAAATATCATAATTAAACAATAAAAGCATAAAATGTCTCGCGATCTAAAACTTACAAGAAATATCGGAATTGCAGCTCACATTGATGCAGGTAAAACTACAACAACTGAGCGTATACTTTATTACTCTGGTGTTAACCATAAAATTGGTGAAGTACATGATGGTGCTTCCACAATGGATTGGATGGTACAAGAAGCTGAACGAGGTATAACAATTACTTCAGCTGCAACTACTGTGCCTTGGGAATATAGAGGAAATAAATTTCAAATTAATATCATTGATACCCCAGGACACGTTGATTTTACTGTTGAAGTTAATAGATCTTTACGTGTATTAGATGGATTAGTATTTTTATTTAGTGCAGTAGATGGTGTTGAACCTCAATCTGAAACTAATTGGAGATTAGCAAATAATTACAACGTTGCTCGTTTAGGATTTGTTAATAAAATGGATCGCTCAGGTGCTGATTTCTTAAACGTGGTAAAACAAGTAAAAGAAATGTTAGGTAGCAATGCAGTTCCTTTGCAATTACCAATTGGATCTGAAGATGGATTTAAAGGTGTTGTTGATTTGATTAATTTCAGAGGAATGGTATGGAATGAGCACGACAAAGGAATGACTTTTCAAGAAATTCCAATTCCTGAAGAAATGTTAGAAGATTCTCTTTTTTGGAGAGAAAAATTACTAGAAGCTGTTTCGGAATACGATGATAAATTGATGGAGAAATTCTTCGATGATCCTAAAAGTATTTCAGAAAGAGAAATTTTAGACGCTTTAAGAGCTGCTGTTATTGATATGAAAATTGTACCTATGTTATGTGGTTCATCATTCAAAAATAAAGGAGTTCAAACCATGTTGGATTTAGTAATGGAATTATTACCAAGTCCTATGGATAGAAAAGAAGTAGTAGGAACAAATCCTGATACAGGCGTTGAAGAAACTCGCAAACCAGATTATAAGGAACCTTTTGCTGCATTAGCATTTAAAATTGCAACAGATCCATTTGTTGGTCGTTTAGCTTTTATGCGTGCTTATTCTGGTAAATTAGATGCTGGTTCATATGTATTAAATACACGCAGTGGTAACAAAGAAAGAATTTCTCGTATTTTCCAAATGCATGCAAACAAACAAAATCCAATTGAAAGTTTAGGAGCAGGAGATATTGGTGCAGCAGTAGGATTCAAAGATATTAGAACTGGTGATACTTTGTGTGATGAAAAGTTTCCAATTGTTTTAGAGGCTATGGATTTTCCAGAACCAGTTATTGGATTAGCTGTTGAACCAAAAACACAAACAGATTCTGACAAGTTAGGTATGTCTTTAGCAAAATTAGCAGAAGAAGATCCTACTTTTAGAGTTAAAACAGACGAAGATACCGGACAAACTATTATTTCAGGTATGGGTGAATTACACTTAGAAATTATAGTTGATAGATTAAGACGTGAATTTAAAGTTGAGGTAAACCAAGGTGCTCCTCAGGTTTCATATAAAGAAACAATAACACAACCAGTTATACACAGAGAGTCATACAAAAAACAATCTGGTGGTAGAGGAAAGTTCGCAGATATTCAGTTTGAATTAATACCAGGTGATCCAGATAAGTCAGGATTAGAATTTGTAAATCAAATTGTTGGTGGTGCAATTCCAAAAGAATACATACCGGCTATAGAGAAAGGTTTCAAAGGTGCTATGAGCAATGGTGTTTTAGCCGGTTATGAAGTCGAAAGTTTAAAAGTTCGTTTGTTTGATGGTTCATTCCACGCAGTGGATTCAGATTCATTATCATTTGAATTAGCAGCAAGAATAGGATTTAAAGAAGCTTCTAGAAAAGCAAAGCCTGTTTTACTTGAGCCAATAATGAAACTAGAGGTTTTAACACCCGAAGAAAATATGGGTGATGTAATTGGCGATTTAAATAGAAGACGCGGACAATTAGAGGGAATGGATACAAGAGCTGGATCACAGGTTGTAAAAGCAAAAGTACCTTTAGCTGAAATGTTTGGTTATGTTACTCAATTGAGAACATTATCATCAGGTAGAGCTACTTCAACAATGGAATTCAGTCATTACAATGAAGCTCCTAAAAATGTTCAAGAAGAAATATTAGCAAAAATTAATGGAAAAGCGTAAGCTTTATAATAATGGTGAGCCAAAAAATAAGAATTAAATTAAAAAGTTTCGATTATAATCTAGTTGACAAGTCAGCAGAGAAAATCGTTAAAACTGTAAAAAGCACTGGAGCTATTGTTAGTGGTCCAATTCCACTTCCAACACAAAAGAAAATTTATACAGTTTTACGTTCGCCACACGTAAATAAAAAGGCAAGAGAGCAGTTTCAATTATGTTCTTACAAACGTATTTTAGATATTTATAGCAGTACTGCAAAAACAGTAGATGCTTTAATGAAACTAGAATTGCCAAGTGGTGTAGATGTTGAAATTAAAGTTTGATCAATTAATTAAAAGAATTTAGACAGATAAAATTATGTCAGGATTGATAGGTAGAAAAGTAGGTATGACTAGCATCTTTAGCCAAGATGGCAAGCAAACAGCTTGTACAGTGGTTGAAGTTGGGCCAAATGTAGTTACACAGGTAAAAACTGTGGAAACTGATGGTTACCAAGCTATTCAATTAGCATATGGTGAGGCTAGAGAGAAAAACACAACCTCTGCGTTAAAAGGTATTTTCAAAAAAGCGAATACTACACCAAAAAGAAAATTAGTAGAATTTAAAGGATTCGAAACTCCATTAAATTTAGGTGATGTAATTTCAGCTGATTTATTTGAAGCAGGTGAATTTGTTGATGTTGTTGGTACTTCAAAAGGTAAAGGTTTTCAAGGTGTTGTTAAACGTCATGGCTTTGCTGGAGTTGGAATGGCTACCCACGGTCAACACGATCGTCAAAGAGCACCAGGTTCAATTGGAGCATCTTCTGATCCCTCTAAAGTATTTAAAGGAATGAGAATGGCTGGAAGAATGGGTGGAAAACGAGTAAAGAAAACTAATCTTGAAATTTTAAAAGTGTTGAAAGACCAGAATCTTTTGGTAATTAAAGGATCAATTCCTGGTGCTAAAGGTTCATTTATATTATTGGAGAAATAAGCAAATGGAAGTAGCAATATTAAATATAGAAGGAAACGATACAGGACGTAAAGTTGTATTAAACAATGAAGTTTTTGGAATTGAACCTAACGACCATGCTATTTATTTAGACGTTAAACAATTTTTAGCTAATCAACGCCAAGGAACACATTCATCTTTAGAAAGAAGTATGGTTAGTGGCTCAACTAAAAAGTTACACCGTCAAAAAGGTACAGGTGGATCTCGTAAGGGAAGTGTAAAATCTGGAACTAGAGTGGGTGGTGCTCGTATTTTTGGTCCACAACCAAGAAATTATAGCTTTAAATTAAATAAGAAATTAAAGCAATTAGCAAGAATGTCGGCTTTAGCTTACAAAGCAAAAGATAGTAACATTATAGTATTAGAGAATTTTACTTTTGATTCCTCAAAAACTAAAAATTATATTAATGTTATAAATAATCTTAAATTAAACAATGCAAAAACATTGTTGGTGATGGCAGATTACAATGACTTTATTTATAAGTCAAGTCGTAATTTAACTAAATCTAAAGTGGTTACTGTATCTGACGTAAATACATACGAAATTTTAAACGCTCAAAATGTAATTTTATTAGAAAATTCTTTAGGAGCAATTGATAACCTTTTTAATAAAAACAAGTAATGGGTATTCTTAAAAAGCCACTTATCACTGAAAAATATAGTCATATTAGTGAAAAATTTAATCAGTTTGCATTTATAGTTGAAAAAACTGCTACCAAACCTGAAATAATTAGTGAAATTGAAAAGGTGTATAGTGTTAATGTAACTGGTATAAGCACTATGGTTTATTCAGGTAAAAACAAAACCAGATCAACTAAACGCGGACAATTTGCTGGAAAAAGAACAGCATTTAAAAAAGCTATTGTTACACTTAAAGAAGATCAAAAAATTGATTTCTTCCAAAACATATAGTAAAAAAAATGGGAATTAGAAAATTTAACCCGATAACACCTGGTACTAGATTTAAATCTGCCAATACATTTGAAGAGGTAACAGCTTCAAAGCCAGAAAAATCATTGACATTTTCGTTAATGAAATCTGGAGGTAGAAATAACACAGGTAAGATGACTATTCGCTATGTTGGTGGTGGTCATAAAAGAAAATATAGATTAGTTGACTTTAAAAGAACTAAATTGGGAGAGGCTACTGTATTAACTATTGAGTACGATCCAAATCGTTCTGCTCGTATAGCATTAATTCAGTTCGCTGATGGAGAAAAAGCTTATATTTTATCTCCTAAAAATTTAGAAGTTGGTCAAATTGTTCAAAGTGGACCTGGTGCTCCTCCTGAAATTGGTAATTGTTTACCTTTATCAGAAATTCCTTTAGGTTCTTTGATTCATAATATTGAAATGCTTCCTGGAAGAGGTGGAAAGTTAGTTCGTTCTGCAGGTTCATTTGCTCAATTATTGAACAGAGATGGTCGCTACGCAATAATAAAATTGGCTTCAGGTGAAACAAGGATGATTTTGGTGGCTTGTTCAGCAACTATTGGTCAAGTTTCAAATCCTGATCACAACTTAGAAAGAAAAGGAAAAGCTGGTGCAAACAGATGGAGAGGTGTTCGTCCTCGAACTCGTCCGGTTGCAATGAATCCAGTTGATCACCCAATGGGTGGTGGTGAGGGTAGAGCTTCCGGAGGTCATCCTCGTTCAAGAAACGGTTTGAAATCGAAAGGTTATAAAACTCGTACACCTAAAAAACATTCAAATAGATTTATCATAGAAAAGCGTAAGAAGTAATATTATATGGCTCGTTCACTAAAAAAAGGTCCTTTCATTGATTTCAAACTTGAAAAAAAGGTTGATGCAATGAATGAGGCAAAGAAAAAATCTGTAATTAAAACTTGGAGTCGCAGATCAATGATATCTCCAGAATTTGTAGGACATACTTTTGCTGTTCACAATGGCAATAAGTTTATTCCTGTTTATGTAACTGAAAACATGGTTGGTCATAAATTAGGTGAATTTGCACCTACAAGAACATTTAAATCACATCCAGTTAAGAAAGATTAATAATGGAAGCAGTAGCAAAATTAAATAATTGTCCAACTTCTCCTCGTAAAATGAGGTTAGTAGTAGACTTGATTCGTGGTAAGAAAGTAGAAGAAGCTTTTAATACTTTACGTTTCAACAATAAAAAAGAAAGTGCTCACCGCGTAGAAAAATTATTACGTAGTGCAATAGCTAATTGGGAACAAAAAAATAATGGTTCACGTTCAGAAAATAATGAATTGTTTGTAAAAACTATATTCGTTGATGGTGGTGCAATGATGAAACGCGTATTGCCTGCTCCACAAGGTCGTGCTCACAGAAAACGTAAGCGTTCAAATCATGTAACTCTTATTGTTGATAGCATGGTAGCAAATAATTCAGAAGTAGTAACAAACGATAACGAAAATTCTATAGTAAAATGGGACAAAAGGTAAATCCGATAGCATTACGTTTAGGCATAATAAGAGGCTGGGAAAGCAATTGGTTTGGAGGCAAAAATTTTGCTGAAAAATTAATTGAAGATGAAAATATTAGAAAATATTTACGTGCACGTATAGTAAAAGCAGGCATGTCAAAAATTGTAATTGAACGTACTATAAAACGTATAATCATTACTATTCATACATCTCGCCCTGGAATTATAATAGGAAAAGGTGGCACTGAAGTTGATAAAATTAAAGAAGAAATTAAAAAGTTAACTAAGAAAGATGTTGCCATTAATATTTTCGAAATAAAACGTCCTGAATTAGATGCTGTATTAGTTGGTGAACAAATTGCAAGCCAAATTGAAGCACGTGTTTCATACAAAAGAGCTTTAAAAGGTGCCATTCAAAATACAATGAAAATGGGTGCTGACGGAATAAAAGTTACAATCAGTGGACGTTTAGGTGGAGCTGAAATGGCAAGATCTGAGTCATACAAAGAAGGTAGAACTCCATTACATACATTACGTTCTGATATTGATTATACTATTGCTGAGGCATTAACAGTTTACGGTAAAATAGGAATAAAAGTTTGGATCTGTAAAGGTGAAGTTTATGGAAAGAGAGATTTATCTCCAAACCAAGGTGTTCCTGATGCAAAAGGTGCACAAAACCAACGTCCTGACAGAAGAGGAGATAGAAGAGATGACAGAAGAGATAGTAGAGGTAGCGGAGCTGCAAAACCTGGCGATAGAAAGCCTAAAAGAGAAAGAAAATAAATTAGTTTTATCAATAATATTAAATAACTGTAAAAATGTTACAGCCTAAAAAAACAAAATTTAGAAAACAACAAAAAGGTAAAGTAAAAGGTAATGCCTCAAGAGGTTTTACTGTAGCCTTTGGTTCGTTTGGTTTAAAAGCACTTGATACTTGCTTTTTAACATCAAAGCAAATAGAAGCAGCGCGTGTAGCTTTAAATCGCTTTATGAAAAGAGAGGGTCAAGTTTGGATTAGAGTATTCCCTGATAAGCCAATGACTAGAAAACCTGCAGAGGTTCGTATGGGAAAAGGTAAAGGAGCACCTGAATTTTGGGTTGCTGTTTGTAAACCGGGTACAATTATTTTTGAAGCTGAAGGAGTTCCAGTAGAAACTGCTAGAGAAGCAATGAGATTAGCTGCACAAAAATTACCTGTAATTACTAAATTTATTGTTAAACCAGATTATAACGGAAACTAATTATGAATAACAACGAAATTAAAGAACTATCGGAAAAAGAATTGAATATTGCTTTGAAAGATGAAAGATTGAACTTAACAAAACTTTCTCTACAAAACGCAGTTTCACCTATCGAAAATCCTAGATTGATAAACGAGAGCAAAAAAACTATAGCACGAATTCTTACTGAAAAGAAATCACGTCAATTAGCAGTTGCTCAATAATATTATAATAAAATGGAAGTAACAACAGAAATTAGAAATTCACGTAAAGTTATTATTGGGAAAGTAGTAAGCAACAAGATGCAAAAAACAATAGTTGTATCTGTTGAACGTAAAGTAATGCACCCAAAATACGGGAAATTTATAAAAATGACTTCTACTTTTAAGGCTCACGATGAGAAAAATGAAAGTAGCATAAACGATATCGTAAAATTAATGGAAACAAGACCATTAAGTAAAGATAAGCGTTGGAGATTAGTAGAAATAGTAGAAAAAGCTAAATAATAAAATGATACAACAGGAATCAAGACTAAAAGTAGCAGATAATAGTGGAGCTCGCGAGGTATTATGTATCAGAGTTCTAGGTGGAACTGGAAGAAGATATGCTTCTGTAGGCGATAAAATTGTAGTTACAGTTAAATCGGCTTTACCATCGGGAGGAGTTAAAAAAGGTGCAGTTTCAAAAGCTGTTGTTGTTAGAACTAAAAAGGAAATTCGTAGAGCTGATGGTTCTTATATACGTTTTGACGATAATTCATGTGTTCTATTAAACGCACAAGACGAACCACGTGCTACTCGCATATTCGGTCCAGTTGCGCGTGAATTAAGAGAAAAACAATTCATGAAAATTGTATCATTAGCACCGGAGGTATTATAATCATGGAAAACAAGAGTAACAACAAAGTAAAATTACGCATTAAAAAAGATGATAGCGTAAAAGTTATAGCAGGTGACGATAAAGGAAAAACTGGCAAAGTTTTAGAAATTATAACTGCTAAAAACAAAGCTATAGTAGAAGGAATTAACATTGTTAGTCGCCATACAAAGCCTAATGCTCAAAACCAACAAGGAGGCATTATTAAAAAAGAAGCACCAATAAATATCAGCAATTTAGCTGTTTTAGATAAAAATGGAGTGGCTTCAAAAGTTGGTAGAAAGAAAGATACTGAAGGAAAAACAGTAAGATTTTCAAAAAAATCGCAAGAAATAATTAGTTAAGAACATGACAACAACATACGTTCCGAGATTGAAACAAGACTATGATAGCAAATTTAAAGCAGCTATGATAGAGAAGTTTGGATATAAAAATGTAATGCAAGTGCCTAAATTGGTAAAAATTTGTTTAAACCAAGGAGTAGGTGCCGCAGTTTCCGATAAGAAAATTGTAGATCAAGCATTACTTGAAATGACTGCTATTTGTGGTCAGAAAGCAGTACCAACAAAATCTAAAAAGGATATTTCAAATTTTAAATTACGTAAAAACATTCCTATTGGAGCTCGCGTAACTTTAAGAGGTGTTAAAATGTACGAATTTTTAGATAGATTAATTTCAGTGTCATTACCCCGCGTAAGAGATTTTGCTGGATTGAACGAAAAAGGTTTTGATGGCCGTGGCAATTACACCATGGGTATTACTGAACAAATTATTTTTCCTGAAATAGTTATTGAAAAAGTAAGTAGAATTAATGGAATGGATATAACTTTTGTAACAACTGCAGCTACAGATGAAGAATGTCTTTCATTATTGAAAGAATTCGGTTTACCTTTTAAAAATCAAAATAAATAATTAACAAATGGCTAAAGAATCCGTAAAAGCACGTCAGCGTAAAAGAGAAAAGTTGAATGCTCAGTTCGCTGAAAAACGAAAAGCTTTAAAAGAAGCTGGTGACTACGCTGGTTTACAAAAATTACCACGTAATTCATCCCCGGTTCGTTTACACAATAGATGTAAATTAACAGGAAGACCTAAAGGTTATATGAGTGATTTTGGCATATGTCGTAATCAATTTCGCGACTTAGCTTCAATGGGAAAAATTCCAGGAGTAACCAAAGCATCTTGGTAATAAAAAAATAAATTTGCTAAAGGAGTATAAATAATTATATTTGCACCCCTTTTAAAAATAAACAACTTAGCTTGTAAGAGTGCCCTTGGCTAACTGCAAGCAAGTAAAACAAATAACATAATGACAGATCCAATATCAGATTATTTAACAAGGTTGCGTAATGCTATCAAAGCAAACCATCGCATCGTAGAAATTCCTGCGTCAAACCTTAAAAAAGAAATTACAAGAGTTCTTTTTGAAAAAGGTTATATTTTAAATTACAAATTTGAAGACGTAGTTAATCATCAAGGTTCAATTAAGATTGCCTTAAAATATCATCCAATTACTAAAGTTTCTGCTATTAAAAAGCTTGACCGTATTAGCCGTCCTGGTTTAAGAAGATATACAGGTACAGAAAACATGCCTAGAGTCATTAATGGCTTAGGAATAGCTGTATTAACAACTTCAAAAGGTGTTATGACAGATAAAGAAGCTAGAAAATTAAATGTTGGTGGTGAAGTTTTATGTTATATTTATTAACTAATTAGGAGGAATATTAAATGTCACGTATAGGAAAAGCCCCAATAAAATTATTAGCTGGTGTTGATTTTAAAATTAGTAGTACTAATTTAGTTTCAATAAAAGGACCAAAAGGAGAATTATTTCAACAAATAGATGCTGACATCAATGTGTCTTTATCTGATGGAGAAATTTTAGTTACAAGACCAACCGATCACAAAAGACATAGAGCTTTACATGGTTTGTATAGATCTTTGATAAATAACATGATTGTAGGTGTAACCCAAGGTTATACCTTAAAGCAAGAATTAGTAGGTGTTGGTTACAAAGCTACCAACGAAGGAAATATTTTAGATTTAATTTTAGGATTTTCCCATCATATTTATTTCGAAGTTCCAAAAGAGGTTTCCATCAAAACAGAAACTGAAAAAGGTAAAAATCCAATCATAACCTTAGAGAGTGCCGATAAACAATTGATTGGACAGGTAGCCGCAAAAATTCGTTCACTAAGATCTCCTGAACCATACAAAGGTAAAGGTATTAAGTTTGTTGGTGAAGTTTTAAGAAGAAAAGCAGGTAAAACAGCATCTAAATAATAAAAGTCATGGCAACAATTAAAGAATTACGCAGAAGTAGAATAAAAAAAGGTATTCGCGGTCGTATCAAAGGTACTACAGTGAAACCAAGATTATCAGTATTTAGAAGCAATAAAGCTATTTATGCACAAATAATAGATGATGTACAAGGTAAAACATTAGTATCTTCATCTTCTAGATCTATAACAGAAAAAATTAACAAAGTTGATTTATCAATTTTAGTAGGAAAAGAAATTGCAACAAAAGCAATTGCTTCTGGAATAACAGAAGTAGTTTTTGATAGAAATGGTTATTTATACCATGGACGCATTAAGAGTTTAGCTGATGGTGCAAGAGAGGGAGGTTTAAAGTTTTAATTTGCTTTTATATTTTTATTTTAAATTGATTTAAAATAAAATAAAACAAAAAATATTATGTCTACAGAAAGTATAAAAAGAGTAAAATCAAGCGACATAGAGCTTAAAGAAAGAGTAGTTTCAATTAACCGAGTAGCAAAAGTTACAAAGGGTGGACGTACTTTTAGTTTTTCAGCTTTAGTTGTAGTTGGAGATGGTAATGGAGTAATAGGTTATGGGTTAGGTAAAGCCAATGAAGTAACTGATTCCATTAGCAAAGGAGTAGAAGATGCAAAAAAGAATTTAATGAAAGTTCCTGTTTTAAAAGGTACAATACCTCACGAACAAACAGGAAAATACGGAGGAGGGAGAGTGTTTTTAAAACCTGCAGCCCATGGTACAGGTGTAATTGCAGGTGGTGCAATGAGAGCTGTGTTAGAAAGTGCCGGTGTAACAGATGTTTTAGCTAAATCTAAAGGTTCATCAAATCCTCATAATGTGGTAAAAGCTACAGTTGATGCATTGTTAAATATGCGTGATGCATATACAATAGCAAATACACGTGGAATTTCTATGAAAAAAGTTTTTAATGGAGGAGAATAGAAAAATGGCAAAGGTAAAAATTACATACGTTAAAAGTATAATTGATAGACCAGAAGGTCAAAAGCGCACAATTAAAGCATTGGGTTTTTCAAAGTTAAATCAATCAAGAGAGGTTGAAGGAACACCAGCTGTTTTAGGAATGATAAATAAAGTAGCGCATTTATTAAAAATTGAAAACATTTAAAATATTAAATTAATGAATTTACATAATTTAAAACCAGCAGTTGGTTCGGTTCACAAAGAAGGAAAAAGAATAGGTAGAGGAGAAGGAAGTGGAAAAGGTGGAACTGCTGCACGTGGAAATAAAGGTGCTGGTTCTAGAAGTGGAACAAGTACAAAACGAGGTTTTGAAGGAGGTCAAATGCCTTTGTACAGACGTTTACCTAAAGTAGGATTTAAGAGCTTAAATAGAGTTGAATACGTTGGTATTAACTTAGACAGATTACAAATTATTGCTTCAGAAAATAATTTAAAATCAATTGATTTTAATGTTTTAGTTGCAAATGGGGTTGTAAGTAAAAATGATTTGGTAAAGATTTTAGGTCGCGGTGAAATTAATGTTGCTATTGAAGTAAAAGCACATGCTTTTTCTGCATCAGCACAAAAAGCAATAGAAGCAGTTGGGGGTTCAATAGCTAAAATATAATACATGAAAAAACTAATTGATACTTTAAAAAACATTTGGAAAATTGATGATTTAAGATTTAAACTTCAAATCACTTTTTGGTTGTTATTGGTTTATAGAATTGGAAGCTATGTAACTTTACCTGGAATTGATCCAAATTTACTAGATACTACTCAATCTGATGGGGGTTTATTTGGTATAATAAATATGTTTGCCGGTGGAGCATTCGGTAGAGCTTCCATTTTTGCTTTAGGTATCATGCCTTATATTAGTGCTTCAATAGTTGTACAACTTTTATCTTTAGCATTGCCATCTTTTCAAAGATTGCAAAAAGAAGGTGAAGACGGCAGAAGAAAAATAAACCAAATAACAAGATATTTAACCATAGCAATCACGGTAGTTCAATCATATGGATTTATTATAAATCTAAAAAATACAAATCCAACGGCTATCATCTCTACAGATGTAATTTCTGAATTCATGTTTACTTTTAGTTCTATGATTATTTTAACTGCAAGCACTATGTTTGTTATGTGGTTGGGTGAAAGAATTACTGACAAAGGAATTGGAAATGGTATTTCATTAATTATAATGATTGGAATTATTGCAAGATTGCCTATTGCTTTTTGGGATGAATTTAATTTTAAACTTACAACCGGTGGCGGAGGTTTAGTTATATTCATTATTGAATTAGCTGCTTTATTTGCTGTAATTATGATTACCATATTATTAGTACAAGGGGTTAGAAGAATTCCAGTACAATACGCAAAAAGAATTGTAGGTAGTAGACAATATGGAGGAGTAAGACAATATATTCCATTGAAAGTTAACGCTGCAGGTGTAATGCCAATAATTTTTGCGCAAGCATTAATGTTTATTCCAGGGTATATTACCCAATTTGTTACAAACGTAGAAGCAAATTCATTTTTATCATCATTCTCCAACCCTTTATCGTTTGCTTACAATCTAACTTTTGGTTTATTAATAATATTATTTACATATTTTTATACAGCCATTTCTGTAAATGCAAATCAAATATCGGATGATATGAAGAAAAACAATGGTTTCATTCCAGGTGTACAACCAGGAAGAGCTACTGCAGACTTTATAGACAATGTTATGAGTAGGATAACGTTACCTGGAGCTATATTTTTAGCATTTGTTGCAGTACTTCCATCATTTGCTGGAGCTTTTAAAATTAATAGTCAGTTTGCCCAGTTTTATGGAGGTACTTCATTATTAATTTTAGTTGGTGTAGTATTAGATACTTTGCAGCAAATTGAAAGTCATTTATTAATGCGTCAATATGATGGATTAATGAAAAGTGGAAAAATTAAGGGAAGAACAGGAAATAATACAGCAGCTTAATTAATTGTTGATAAATTAAAATTAAATATTATTTTCGCACCCCCAATAAAAAATGTCAAAACAGTCAGTAATTAAACAAGATGGAATTATAGTTGAAGCTTTAAGCAACGCTATGTTCCGTGTTGAATTAGAAAATGGACATCAAATTATAGCACATATATCCGGTAAAATGAGAATGCACTACATTAAAATTTTACCAGGAGACAAAATTGCTTGCGAAATGAGTCCATATGATTTGACAAAAGGAAGAATTATTTATAGATACAAATAAAAATAACTAGAAGAAATGAAAGTAAGAGCTTCTGTAAAAAAGCGCAGCGAAGATTGTGTAATTGTAAAACGTAAAGGTAGAGTTTACGTAATTAACAAAAAGAACCCAAAGTTTAAACAACGTCAAGGATAATAATATAATATGGCTCGTATATCAGGTATAGATTTACCAAAAAATAAAAGAGGTGAAATAGGTTTAACCTATATTTACGGAATTGGACGTTCAACAGCAACTTTAATATTAGAATCAAATAATATTGATGTTAATAAGAAAGTAAATGAATGGAGTGATGACGAATTAAGTTCAATTCGTAAACATATTACTGAATTTATTACAGTTGAAGGAGAGTTAAGATCTGAAAAACAATTAAACATTAAACGTTTATTAGATATTGGATGTTATCGTGGTTTACGTCACCGTAAGGGATTACCTGTTCGTGGACAAAGAACTAAAACTAATTCACGTACTAGAAAAGGTAAACGTAAAACAGTAGCTGGTAAAAAGAAAGTTACTAAATAATTAACAGCAGAATAAATAAAATGGCTACAAATAATAAAAAAGTTAGTAAAAAAAGAGTAGTAGTGATTGACACACATGGTCAAGCTCATATCAAGGCTTCTTTTAATAATATAATTATCTCAATAACCAATGCCACTGGTCAAGTAGTATCTTGGGGTTCAGCAGGTAAAATGGGATTTAGAGGTTCAAAGAAAAATACTCCTTATGCAGCTCAAACTGCAGCTTCGGAATGTGCTAAAGTTGCTGTAGATGCTGGAATGAAAAAAATCGATGTATTTGTTAAAGGTCCAGGTAGTGGAAGAGAAAGTGCTATTCGTACCTTACAAGCAAGTGGTTTAGAAGTATTATCTATAAAAGATATTACACCGCTTCCTCATAACGGATGCCGCCCTCCAAAAAGCAGAAGAGTATAATTTTAAATAAAAGAAATATTACAAAATGGCAAGATATATAGGTCCAAAAACCAAAATAGCAAGACGCTTTAAGGATCCAATTTTTGGAAGCGATAAATATTACGAAAAACGTAGTACTGTTCCTCCTGGGCAACATGGTAATGCTAGAAGAAGAACAAAGCAAACTGAATATGCTATTCAGTTAGGTGAAAAACAAAAAGTAAAATACACTTACGGTGTTTTAGAACGTCAGTTCTATAAAATATTTGAAGAAGCAGTTAGAAGAAAAGGTGTTACAGGTGAAAATTTAATTAAATTTTTAGAAGCGCGTTTAGATAACGCTGTTTACAGATTTGGTTTAGCTCCAACTAGAGCGGCAGCTCGTCAATTAGTAGGCCATAGACACATAACTGTTAACGGAAAGGTAGTAAATATTTCTTCTTATACATTGAAGCCAGGTGATGTTGTTGCAGTAAGAGAAAAATCAAAATCGGTTGAAGTTATTAATACCAGTATAGCTAATTCAAATGTTAAACGTTATAATTGGTTAAATTGGGATAGTTCAACTTTGACTGGAACTTTTGTTTCATTCCCAGAACGTGATCAAGTTCCTGAAAATATTAAAGAACAGTTAATTGTAGAGTTGTACTCTAAATAATAAATTAAAAAAAGAACGATATAAAATGGCAATACTTGCTTTTCAAAAGCCTGACAAGGTTATCATGCATAAAGACACTGACTTTTTTGGTCAGTTTGAATTCCGTCCACTTGAAAAAGGATACGGAGTTACAATTGGTAACTCTTTAAGAAGAATTTTATTATCTTCTTTAGAAGGTTATGCAATCACTTCTGTTAAAATTACTGGGGTTGACCATGAATTTTCAACAATTAAAGGTGTTATTGAAGATGTAACTGAAATAGTTCTAAATCTTAAGAAAGTTCGTTTTAAACGTACAATGGACGGTGTTGATAACGAAAAAATCTATATCAATATTAAAGGTCAAGAACAATTTACTGCTGGCGATATAGCTAAACATACAAATGCTTACAAAATTTTAAATCCAGATTCTATAATATGTAATATGGAAAGTTTTGTACATTTAGAAGTTGAATTAGTTGTTGAAAAAGGCCGTGGTTATTTACCAGCCGATGAAAATCGTACAAAAGATTCAATAGTTGGTATTATACCAATTGATGCAGTATTTACACCAATTATAAATGTTAAATTTTCAGTTGAAGACTATCGTGTTGAACAAAAAACAGATTACGAAAAGTTAAATATTGAAATAAGTACTGATGGGTCAATTCATCCTGAAGAAGCCTTAAAAGAAGCGGCTAAAATATTAATACAACATTTCATGTTATTTAGTGATGAACTAATAACTTTAGATACACAAGTAAAAGAAATTCCTCAAGAAGTTGATGAAAACCTATTACATGTAAGAAAGATTTTAAAAACCCCGTTATCAGATTTGGACTTATCAGTTCGTGCTTACAATTGCTTAAAAGCTGCTGATATTAAATCATTATCTGAATTAGTAAGTTTTGATATTGCAGATTTGTTGAAGTTTAGAAACTTTGGTAAAAAATCATTATCTGAATTAGAAGAGTTGGTTCGCGACAAAGGTTTAACTTTTGGTATGGACGTAGCTAAATTTAAATTAAACGAAGACTAATCGTATTTTTACGATATAAAATAAAATTATAATGAGACACGGAAAAAAACTTAATCATTTAGGTAGAACGGCACCTCACAGAAAGGCAATGTTAGCTAATATGGCTTCATCGTTAATAATGCATAAAAGAATAACTACAACTTTAGCAAAAGCTAAAGCTTTAAGACTATATGCTGAGCCATTAATTACTAAATCAAAAGATGATTCTACACACAGTCGTAGAACAGTATTTTCATATTTGAAACAAGCAGAAGCTGTTAAAGAACTTTTTGGACCAGTAGCAGCTAAAATTGCTGATAGACCAGGAGGATATTTAAGAATTTTAAAATTAATGAACCGTCAAGGTGACAATGCTGAAATGGCAATTGTTGAATTAGTTGATTTTAATGAAGCAATGTTATCTATGAAAGCTGATAAAACTGCAGCTAAGAAAACTAGAAGAGGAAGAGTTAAGAAAGAAGAAGTAGTTGTAAAAACAGAAGTTGTAAAAGAAGAAATTACTCCTGTAGCAACTGAAGAAAACTCTGATTCAGCAGAATAGTAGAAATTATTTTAATAAAAATTTAAAGTAAAACCTAAACATTATTAATTGTTTAGGTTTTTTTTTGCATTATTTTAATCTTATATTTTTTTTATCTTTATAATTTATTTACATTAGCTAAATAATTCATTTACATGCTAAGCACAACCCTTATTTTTTTATCTGCATTTATATTTGTACTATTTGGTATTCCTTCTATTATAACTATTGCAAAATTAAAAGGTTTATATGACTCACATAGTGATAGAAAATTACATACTAATAAAATTCCTAGGTTAGGTGGATTGGCAATTTTTTCAGCATTTTCAATAGCTGTTTGTCTTTGGGTTGATGCTGATATGCCTCGTTTACAATACTTGAGTGCAGGTTTAATAGTACTTTTCTTTTCAGGTTTAAAAGATGATATTATTATGATATCGCCTATAAATAAACTTATAATGCAAATTTTTTCAGCTGGTTTAGTTTGCATTGTTGAAGGATTAAGAATTACTAGTTTTCAAGGCTTATTTGGTATTTATGAGATTTCATTAATTCCAAGTATAATAATTAGTATGTTTACTTTAATTGTAATTACAAATGCTTTTAATTTAATTGATGGAGTGGATGGTTTAGCAGGCGGTTTAAGTTTAATAATTACATTAACTTTTGCAATTTGGTTTTATTTAATTGGTGAATTGGGTTGGTGTACTATTAGCTTTGCTTTAGCAGGATCAATATTTGGATTTTTGTTTTATAATTTTTCTCCAGCAAAAATATTTATGGGTGATGCAGGTTCATTAACTATTGGTTTTTTACTTTCGGTATTTACTATTAAGTTTATTGAATTCGGCAAAGTAATTCGTTCCAATGATTTTGATTTAAATACTGCACCAATTGTTGCAGTTTCAATTTTAATTGTTCCTTTATATGATACATTAAGAGTATTCTTGATTAGAATTTTTAATAAACAATCACCCTTTAAAGCCGATAGAAACCATATCCACCATTGGCTAATTAAAATTGGTTTATCACACAGTCAAGTGTGTTATGTTTTGTATTCTATTAATTTATTATTTATTGCGGTTGTTTATATTTTAAGAAACAATGACATTATGATTTTATCTTGCATTATTGTAGGAATGGCAATTATATTAGGACAATTACCAATATATATTTATAAACACTTAATTACCGATATTGAAGCAGATTCGGAACATATAGATCAAGAATTAGAAGAAATACTTGGAACTAAAGCTAAAGTTGAATAATTAATAGAAATAAACTTACCAACTTAGATGATTTTTGATTTTAACTTTTATGCTAGCACTTTATTAATATTTGGTGTTGTTAAACTCATTTTTGGAATAGTGTTAATTAACTTTAAAAGTACATCTTCAAAATGGATGAGTTTATTGTTTTTTACTATTTCAATTTGGATTATTGGTTACGCTTTTGAACTAGCTAGTAATTCATTAAATCAAAAACTTTTTTTTATAAATATTAAGTATTTTGGTTTTTGTTTTACCCCTTCTATTTTAGTTTTATTCATTTTGCAATACTGCAATTTTTCAAAGTTTGTAAATTTATTTACTAAAATTATATTATTTTTATTCCCTGTTGCATTCTTTATAATACTTTACACCAATAATTTTCATAATCTTTTTTTTGAGTTTATTTCACTAGATTTAACGGAAAGCATTCCTCTTGTAGCATTCAAACCTGGTTTGTTTTTGTTAATTTGTTCTGTTTTTTTCTATAGTTGTGTTTCAATAGCATTTGTTTTTTTAATACTATTTTTTTTAAATAACAATAAATTATTAAAAATTCAAAGTGGGTTGTTATTTCTATCAATCTTATTTCCCTTATTGTTTAATGTACTATTTCTGTTGGGCTACAAACCTTTTGGTAATATTGATTTATTAGAATTCTCATTAATTATTTTTTCTGTTTTTGTTTTAATAAACTTACTTTTATTTGGTTTATTTAAAGTTTCACAATTTAATAAAGTAAAAATTTTAGAATTATTGGAACAAGGCATTATAGTGCTAAACAATAAATTTGAAATACTTTATTTTAATAATAAAACAGAAAAATATTTTAATCAAAATAAAAGTATTGAATTAGGCGCTAGCCTATTTACATCAATTGATTTAAGTAAGGACGTAGTTGAAATTTTAAATAAGAAAATTGATAAAAAATGTTTACATGAAATAAATAATGATTTAATTGAAATTAGTATAAAATATTATAACGAAACTGAACAATATTATATTTTAGAATTTAATGATTTAACAAGTAGTCAATCTACAAGTATTGATTCATTAAAGAGAATAAAAGACTTAGAAGAATTAAATTCCTTAAAAGATAAACTTTTTTCAATTATTACACACGATTTAAAATCTCCATTTGCAAGTTTATTAAGTATGTTTCAAATAGCAAATGAAGATAATTTTACGCATGATGACTTTAAAGCTTTTTTACCTAAAATAACAGAAAGCATTGATTATACTTCCACATTAATTGATAATCTTTTAAGTTGGTGTAGGAGTCAAATTAATTCAATCAACTTTGAAATAGAAGAAGTTAAATTAAAAAATATTGTAGATAATGAAGTTAGTTTTTTTATGTTTAGAGCCAACGAAAAAGAATTAAAAATTGTAAATGAATTAAATAGTAATGATTTTGTTTTAGCTGATAAAGATTCGTTGCAGTTAGTATTTAGAAACTTGTTTTCTAACGCTATTAAATTTTGTAAAGTTGGCGATTCAATAACAGTATCATATCAAGTTAAAGAGGATAGGGGAACAATTATTTTTAAAGATACTGGAGTTGGTATGAAAAACGATTTAGTTGAAAAGCTTTTTGGCAACGAAATTTTTACTACTTATGGAACAAATAATGAAAAAGGAACAGGGTTAGGTTTGCTATTATCGAAAGATTACGTTGAAAAGAGTGGTGGTCAAATTTTTGTGGAAAGTGAAATTGGAATTGGTTCTACTTTTTTTATTACCTTCCCTATTAAATAATAATAATAAAAAAAAATAATTAATAAATGAAACATTATAGAATTTTTATACTCTCAATTATATCTTTTTTATGGGTAATGCACTCATCTTGTCAAAATGCAAAAGATTCAAATATAAAAAAACTTAGTGCCAGTGAATTTGAAAGCACTTTGGCGTTAGATTCTAATATGCAATTAATTGATGTTAGAACTCCAGAAGAGTTTAACCAAGGTTTTATTAAAAATGCTAAAAATATAAATTGGAATGGAAGTAATTTTGAAACTGAAGTTAACAAATTAGATAAATCGAAAGCGGTTTTTGTTTATTGTTTGGCAGGAGGAAGGAGTGGAGAAGCAGCCAATAAATTAAAGGACTTAGGGTTTACAATTATTTACGATTTAAAAGGAGGAATGAATGCTTGGAGAAATGCGAATAAACATATTGAAATTAAAAATGCAGCTTTAGTTAAAGAAAAGAAAATAGAAATATCAATAGCTGATTTTAATAGCACCATTAACAGTGGTTTAGTTTTGGTTGATGTTTATGCAACTTGGTGTGGTCCATGCAAAATAATGGCACCTTATATTGATGAAATTGTTAATGAAAAGAAAGATGTTTTAAAGTTTTTGAAAATTGACAATGATAAAAATTCAGAATTAGTAAAATTTTTAAATGTAGATGAATTGCCCACTATCATTATATTTAAAAATGGCAAAAGAGTTTTTACAAGTATTGGATTAATAAAAAAAGAAGATTTAATTAAAGAAATTGAAAAAAATCTTTAGCTGAATTTTAAATATTTATTTATTTTCTGTATTTATTTTATTAGCTTTTAATGTCATTGTTCTTGCCGCAAAATATCCGCTTATTAAAATTAAAACTGCAGCTAAAAAAAATGATGCTCCAGGTAAATAAAATAAAGAATCTTTTGATGTAGCATAAGCAAATAAATTATTCATAATTAATGGGCCTATAATTGAGGTTAAGCTAATTAAACTAGTTAAAGCACCTTGTAGTTCACCTTGTTCATTTGCGGGTACTTGGTTCGAAATTAAACCTTGTAAAGCAGGTCCTGTTATACCACCTAAGCAATAAGGAATTAAAAAAGCAAACATCATCCAACTTTGCCAAGCTATTCCAAAAAGCACTAAACCAATTGCATATAAGGCAAGCCCAAAATAAATAGATTTATTTACCCCTAATTTTGGATTAATGTATCGAATTAAAAAACCCTGAACTAATGATACTAAAACACCTACTGCAGCCAAAGAATAACCCACCATTTCTTCATTCCAATTAAATTTATACATTGTAAAATAACTCCAATTTGATTGTACAGCGTGTGAAGCAATGTAAATTAATACCAACGAAGCTATTAAACCAGAAACTACAGGATATTTTTTTAAGTGTTTTAATGAACCAATTGGATTAGCTCTTTTCCATTCAAATTTTCTTTTGTTTTCATTTAATAACGATTCGGGCAATACAAAAAAGCCATAGAGCACATTTAAAAAAGTTAAACATGCTGCAACTAAAAAAGGAACACTTGGGCCCAATTTTGCCGATAAGCCACCGATTAAAGGTCCAACAATGAATCCTAATCCAAATGCTGCACCTATTAAACCAAAATTTTGTGATCGTTTTTCTGGTGTGCTAATATCGGCAATATATGCAGTTGCAGTTGTAATACTAGCTCCCATAACTCCAGCTATTAACCTCCCCACAAAAAGCCAACCAATAGTTGGTGCATAGGCATGTAAAATATAATCTAATCCTAGCCCAAATAATGAAATTAACAAAACGGGTCTCCTTCCAAAGCGATCACTTAAAGCTCCAAGCACAGGTGAAAATAAAAACTGCATAATTGCAAAACTAAAAACCAACCATCCACCATATCTAGAAGCTGCTGAAAGCCCTTCACCCGTTAAATTTTCTATTAATTTTGGTACAACTGGTATTATTATTCCAAGGCCAATTACATCAATTAAAATTGTTATAAATATAAAACCTAGCGCTGCATTTCGCTTTACTGTCATAGGGTGTTTTTTTTGATGACAAACATAAATTAATAACTAAACTAAAGTTGTATTAATTGTAAAAATTAAAAAAAGAAATGTTGCTTAATTTAAATTATTAAAAAAAATAAAATTTGTTTTCACTTTTAACTGTCAACTATTTTTAAAACATTTTATTAAAAATTTATTTTAATAAATATTTTTCAAAAAAAATAACACAACTTAAAAAAAATATAATTGTTTTTTGAAGTTGATGTATACATTTGTGTTTCTAAAAAATATAAATATGAAATCAACTTTTAAATTATTAGGCACATTTATAATTGCAAGTATTATAGCATTAACATCATCTTGCTCAAAAGATAATGTTACAACAGAATTATCGCCAACAGTTACTTTAACTGATAGTTTAGGCAAAAATGTTATTAAGTTAGGAAATGCTTTGGTTTATGTTAAAATTGATATTGCATTAGTTTCAGGAACTACAATTTCATCAATAAAATTTGAAAGGGTTTTTGCAGGAGGAGCAAGAGAACCTATATATGTAAATAGTAATGCGGATGTTGTTAAAAATTATCCATTATCATCAGTATATATTGATAATTTAATTGCAAGAAATTTAACAATCGGATATAAAATTGATTATTATTTTACAGTAGTTGACTCAAAAGGTAAAACTTCAACGGGAACTGTAACTTACGATGTAGTTAGAAATAATGAAGTATTAATTTCTCCAATTATTGAATTAGGTGGACAAAATAATAACACCATACCATATAAATTTTTAGGAACAGCAGATAACTTTGCAACATATACCGCAGGTGTAACTGGAACGGCTAAAGCCAATTCTTCTAAAATAGATTTTGTTTATTACTTCGGTCAAAACGATGAAAATGCATTTGCCGCTCCAAGTAATACAGATGGTGCACAGGTGATTTGGAATTCGGAAATTAACGGTTGGCCTACCAAAAACTTTACTGTATTTAAATCAACTACTATTACTTCAGCTGAGTTTGATAATATGGTAAATGTAACCAAAGGTGATGATTTGTTTTATAATATTGATTTTACAACTGGTACTACCGATAAGATTACAAAGATTAAAGAAGGAAATGTATTTGCATTTAGAACAGTTGAAAATGTAATTGGCATTGCTAAGTTTAGCCAAATAGCATCAGCCAACGATGGTTCAATGAAAGTTCAATTAATTACTAAAAAGTTTTAACTAAATGATTTTACAAACCAAAAAAAGCAGTTCAATTTGAGCTGCTTTTTTTGTTTATTAAATATAATTTTTAATATGCTTTAGCAAATAATACTCTTTGGGTTGAAGCTTTGCCAGTTAACACACAAACACCGTCTTCTAAAGGATTATTTAAAGGTACACAACGAATGGTAGCTTTACTTAATTCTTTTATTTTTTCCTCTGTTTCGCTTGTTCCATCCCAATGTGCACTTACAAATCCGGTTTTATTATCTAGCGCATCTTTAAATTCATCCCAATTATTTACAACATGAATATGTGAATCTCTATAATCCTTAGCTTTATTGTAAATATTTTCCTGAATTTCATTCAATAAATTACTGATGGTTTCAGTTAAATTTTCAGCACTAATTACTTCTTTTGTTTTAGTATCTCGTCTGGCTAATTCTACATTTCCAGCAGCCACATCTCTAGCACCAATTGCTATGCGCAATGGAACACCTTTTAATTCATAATCTGCAAATTTATAACCAGGAGAAATTCCATCTCTGTCATCTAATTTTACTAAAATACCTTTTGTTTTTAAAGCTGCAAAATATTCGCGGGCTTTTTCTAAAACCAACACTTTTTCTTCTTCTTTTTTTCCAGTAATAGGCACAATCACTACCTGAATTGGTGCTAACCTTGGAGGTAATACCAATCCTTCATCATCGCTATGGCACATAATAAGTGCGCCCATTAATCGGGTAGAAACGCCCCAACTAGTAGCCCAAACATAATCTTTTACGTTTTCTTTGCTAACAAATTTTACATCAAATGCTTTCGCAAAGTTTTGACCTAAAAAGTGACTGGTTCCCATTTGCAAAGCTTTTCCATCTTGCATTAAACCTTCAATACAAAAAGTTTCATCAGCACCTGCAAAACGTTCGTTTTTGGTTTTTATTCCTTTTATAACTGGCACTGCCATAATATTTTCGGCAAAGTCAGCATATACTTCCAACATTTGTTTAGTTTCCGCCAATGCTTCTTCTTTGGTTGCGTGAGCAGTATGTCCTTCTTGCCATAAAAATTCTGCGGTACGTAAAAACAAACGCGTACGCATTTCCCATCGAACCACATTGGCCCACTGATTAATTAATATCGGTAAATCGCGGTAGCTTTGAATCCAATCGCGGTAAGTGTTCCAAATAATGGCTTCACTAGTTGGACGAACAATCAATTCTTCTTCCAATTTAGCTTCAGGATCAACGATTAATTTTCCTTTATTATCAGGATCAGTTTTTAATCGATAATGCGTTACAATGGCACATTCTTTAGCAAATCCTTCTGCATTTTTTTCTTCTGCTTCAAACAAACTTTTAGGAACAAATAATGGAAAATAAGCATTTTGATGACCTGTTTCTTTAAATCTTCTGTCTAAATCAGCTTGCATTTTTTCCCAAATGGCATACCCATAAGGTTTTATAACCATACAGCCTTTAACTGCCGAATGCTGAGCTAAATCTGCTTGTTCTACTAAATTATTATACCACGCTGAATAGTTTTCACTGCGTTTTATTTTTTTAAATTCTGCCATAATTTTTTATCGAGGTGCGAATGTAAGGATTGATTTATGAATTATGAATGTTGAATGATGAATTTTGAATGATGATTTGTGAAAATCAACAGTAACTGTTGGGGGCAGACCTGTGTGTCTGCCCAAATGTTTGGTCAGACATATAGGTCTGTCTCCCACATGTAAAATGGAAAAATTAAAAATCATTATTTTATCGTTTGGTTTTTAACGTTTATTTGCTGTAGAGATGCGATGCTTCGCGTCTACTGTTTAAAAAAGACGCAAAGCATTGCGTCTCTACCTCGCATACCGTAAACCATTTGAATTTATAACAATATTTGGTATGTTTGAAAATAGAAACCTTTCTATAAAAAAAACGATTTATAGTGAATTATAAAAGGAATACAAAAATGAAAAATATTACAGTAATAATTTTTTTTTTAATTCAGTTAAACTCATTTGCCCAAACATGTTGCTTCAATGAGTTTTATAACAATTTATATTATAATAAATTATTCAAAGAATTTTTTATCAAAAATATACCAAATTTTGAGGTTGGAAATAACGAAGATAATATTTCAAAAGTTGATACTACTCCAATAAACAAATTTTCGGTTTTTAAATTTGTTAAACATACTCAGTTAGACAGTTCGTCTCTTGGTGGCAGACTTGAAATGTTTTCAACTGTTTGCGCAGACGGTTCATGTGTTTATGAGGCTTATCAAAAAATATTTATTAGTTTTTCTTCATTTGATGAGGCAACTATTTATTTAAAACAACTTTTATCTAGACTTCGAAGAAAAAAAATTAAAGAAATCTCGTATCAAGAAGATGGTATAGAAATTCACAAATTAATTGGACCAACAGAAAAAGGAAAAACTTGTCAAATTTTTTTCAAGTTAATTCCTTCTAAAGAAACTTTTGACTTGTATATAGGAGATTTTTAAGATGACATCAATTAATATATAAACTAGTGTTATATAATCATTTAAAAAAACACCTTAAAATTTAAACCATTATTGTAAATAATTTTGTGAAGGATACATTTATATTTAATAAACTTTCACCAAACACACCATGCAAACACAAACTCTCCAACAACTTTACAATTTTGAAATTGAAAACCTAGCAAAGGAAATCAGTTTATATTCAACTGATAAAAACCTTTGGATTACGAAAGAAAAATATTAGCAATTCTAGTGGTAATTTAGCTTTACATATTATTGGTAATTTGAACCATTTTATTGGAGCTACTTTGCTACAAACAAATTATGTTAGAAACAGAGAAGCAGAATTTGGTGATAAAAATTTAAGTAAAGAATTTTTGTTGAAACTATTAAAAAATGCGCAAGAAATAGTTAACCAAGCTTTTGATAAAATGACTGAAGAAGATTTGTTAAAAACTTATCCTTATGATTTTATGGGAAGTAATACAACCGGATTTTACATTACTCGTTTCCTAAGTCATTTAAGTTATCACTTTGGGCAAATCAATTACCACCGAAGGTTATTGGATAAATAATTTTTTTTTAGACTTGGTTCTCGACTTCGCTCGAACTGACTGCCGTTAAAGTCATTTCGAGCGAAGTCGAGAAAGTTTAAATGCTTTTTTAGCCAGAAGCTTATCAATAATTTCATTCGAAAGATACAGTCGAAAGTGGAGAATCTTCCATATCATAAATCACAATTCACAAATCACTAATCTATCTATACAAACCTTTTTCTTCAATAAATTCTCTGACTAATTTAGGAACTAAGTACTTAATTGATTTGCCTGCTTGCAATGTTTCGCGCACATAAGTAGAGGAAATATTTAGCAAAGGAACTTCAAATATTTTGATGGTTTTATGGTTTGCCAGCAATGGATTTTCATGAAATCCAACCCTGCGATAAACGAACAATTGATAGTTGTTCAAAATGGTTTCATAATCTTTCCATAAATGAAAACTTTGTAAATTATCGCCACCAATAATTGGCGTAAATTGATGTTCAGGATGTTTTTGAGAAAGCGTAGTTAACGTTAAAGTTGTATAACTTGGCTTGGGTAAAGTAAATTCAATATCACAAGCTTCAAATCTTTCATCATCGGCAATGGCCAGTTCAATCATTTGCAAACGAAGGTTTTCATCCAATAAATCATCATTTATTTTAAAAGGATTTTGCGGACTTACAACAAACCAAATTTTATCAATTTCGGTGTATTCCACCATGTAATTTGCTATAAGCAAATGACCAGTGTGAATAGGATTAAACGAACCAAAAAGTAAACCAATATTCATTTATTTTTCTATAAAATTGCTTACTAATTGTTCTGCTCTATACAATGCTTCCGATAAGTTTTCATTCACTAAAACTGTTTCAAATTTACTTTCATAAGCCAATTCTAACACCGCTTTTCCAATTCTTACTTGCAGCGTTTCTTCCGTTTCAGTCGATCTGTCTTTTAAGCGTTCAGCCAACGTTTCAATGCTTGGTGGCTTTACAAAAATGGCCAAAGCTTTTTCTTGAAAATATTTTTTTAAATTTAAACCGCCTACCACATCTACATCAAAAATTACTACTTTACCCTCACTCCAAATTCTTTCTATTTCCGATTTTAAAGTGCCATAAAAGTTACCACCATATACTTCTTCATATTCCAAAAATTCACCATGTACTAGTTTGTTTTTAAAGTCTTCATGACTTAAAAAATAATAGTCTTTTCCATTTACTTCATTGGCTCTTTGCGCGCGCGTACATGCTGAAACAGAAAAAGCCAATTGTTTATTTACACTTAACAAATGCTTTACAATGGTGGTTTTTCCACTACCACTTGGCGCACAAAATATAATTACTTTATTCATTTATTCTTTTTTATCTCCCGCAGATAGCGCTGATAAACGCAGAAATAGCAGGTTGTTTTATGTTTTTGTTTACTTTAGCAAATAAAACAGTTTATCTGCGAAGTTCTACGAAATCTGCGGGAAATAACACTTAACAAATATTATTAATTTGTTCCTTTATTTTCTCTAAATCATCTTTCATTTCTACCACCAATCGTTGCATATTGCTATCATTGCTTTTGCTACCGATGGTGTTTATTTCTCTACCAATTTCTTGTGCTATAAAACCTAATTTTTTACCATTGGTTTCTTGTTGCAAAGTATCTAAAAAGAAAGTGCAATGCTCAGTTAACCTCGATTTTTCTTCATTGATATCTAACTTTTCAATATAGTAAATTAACTCTTGTTCAAATCTGTTTTTATCAATTAAGTCAGTTTGAAGACTACTTAATTCTTTTGCTATTTTAGCCCTTACATTTTCTATTCTGGCAGTTTCAAAAGGCGCTAAAGCAATTAGTTTTCTTTGAATACTTTTGCATAAATCAATTAGCTCTAAACTTAAGTTTTCTCCTTCTCTCAATCTAAAATTATTAAACTCTATTAGCGCATTATCAATGGTTTCAAGTATTAATTTCCAATCTTCTTCATTGGTTCCTTCCGCTTCTTTTATTTGTATAATTCCCGGAAAATCAAAAATAGTTTTATATAAAAATGTACTTTGTATACCCGTTTTTAGCGAAATTTCACTAATTTGATTTAAATAAAAATTTACTACTTCGTTATTAATAGGAAGTAAATTATCGTTTACATTTTTATTGGTAATATTTACATTTATTGAAATACTTCCACGTTCTAATTTTTTTGAAAAATCATTGCGTAGCTCCAATTCTTTATTTTGTAAATTGCGTGGCAAGCGAATATTAATGTCTAAGAATTTACCATTTAAAGCTTTGATTTCAACTTTACATAAAAAAGTTTCGGTTTCAGTTTCAGCTTGGCCAAAACCTGTCATTGATTTTATCATAATTTAAAAAAAAGTAAGCGAAAGTAGTCCAAATTTATAAATTATGAATGTTGAATTATGAATTATGAAAAGAATATTCAAATAGATTACTTTTCATCCAATCTTTCTAATCTTTAAATCTTGTAATTTTTCAATCTTGTAATCTTTCAATTTCTCATATATTTGCCCATAATGAAATCAATTTTATTAGTAGCAGCTGGAGGTGCAATGGGTGCAGTGTTGCGCTATTTGTTTTCGGTTTTATTAAAAGATTATACCCAAATAAATTTTCCAATTAATACATTTTTGGTGAATGCCATTGGGTGCTTTGCCATTGGTTTATGTTATGCTTTATTAATGAATGTTTCTACTCCGCTCAGTAACCCCAATAATTTTGATAGCCTCAAATTGTTACTAATTATTGGTGTTTTAGGCGGATTTACCACTTATTCTGCTTTTGCTTTTGAAACAGTTTTAATGTTTAAACAACAATTGTTCAAACAAGCTTTTACATATATTTTATTGAGCAATATTACTTGTATTGCATTTGCTTACTTAGGTTTTTCGATTAAAAATTAATGGACGGAATTGTTGTAAAATCAACGGGAAGTTGGTACGAAGTAATGAAACCAAGTGGCGAAATAATCAACTGCCGATTAAAAGGAAAGTTTAGGTTACAAGGTTTAAAACATACCAATCCTGTTACTGTTGGCGATAAAATAAATTATGAAATGGAACCCAATAGCGAAAATGGTGTTATTTTTTCTATTGAACCACGTAAAAATTATATCATTCGTAAGTCAAGTAATCTTTCTAAACAAACACATATTATTGCCAGTAATATTGATCAAGCCATTTTAATGGTAACCATTGCTTTTCCTACTACTTCGCTTGGTTTTATCGACAGGTTTTTGGTTACTGCTGAAGCTTATCATATTCCAACTACCATTATATTTAACAAAGTAGATTTATGTACCAATGGTTTAGAAGAAGTGCTTCAAGAAACCATTGATTTGTACCATAAAAAAGTTGGGTATAATTATATAAAAACTTCGGTAAACGATAAAATTGGTTTGGATGAAGTGAAAGAATTATTACAAAACAAAACCACTTTAGTGGCCGGCCATTCAGGAGTTGGTAAATCGTCATTATTGAATGCCATTGAACCCAATTTGAATTTAAGAACGGGTATTATTTCAAAATCAAGCTTTAACGGTCAGCATACTACCACTTTTGCGCAAATGCATCCTTTAAGTTTTGGCGGATTTATTATTGATACGCCAGGAATTAGAGAGTTTGGAGTCGTTGATTTGAACAATGCTGAACTATCGCATTATTTCAAGGAAATGAAACCATTTATTGGTAAATGTAAATTCAATAATTGCAAGCATATTCACGAACCGCAATGTGCTATTTTGGAAGCCATAGAGCAAGGTATTATTCCACCCGAACGCTACCAAAGTTACTTAAGTATTTTGGCCAATGAAGACGTGTTTAATTAATTCACCATGCGCGCAATAATCCAACGAGTTACCCAAGCACAAGTTCAAATAGATGGAAATTTTTTTTCAGAAATTTTATTGGTGTAAGTTCATTTATTCAAAGGTTTAAAAAAACGACTTATATTTGTATTATGACAAAACTATTGGAAAAGGCATTTGAGGCTTTAAATAAATTGCCAGAAAACGAGCAGGATAATTTTGCACAACTCATTATTGAGGATTTGAAATGGGATAATTCTTTTACAACTTCACAAGATTCATTATTATCATTGGCAAAAGAAGCATTAGAAGAATATAAAACTGGAAAAATTTAACTTTCTCAATGCGCGCCATTATCCAACGAGTAACACAAGCACAAGTTCATATTGCTGGAAAATTATTTTCTGAAATAGGAAATGGTTTTTTGGTTTTATTAGGAATTGAAGATGCAGATACTGAAGAAGACATTAATTGGTTGGCTCAAAAAATAGTAAATCTTCGTGTGTTTAACGATGAAAATGGCGTAATGAATATTTCACTTATGGACGCCAATTTCGATATTTTATTAGTGAGTCAATTTACCCTTTTTGCATCTACTAAAAAAGGAAACCGACCTTCTTATATCAAAGCAAGCAGACCAGAATTTGCCATTCCTTTATATGAAAAAATGATTGCGAAGCTAGAAGGACTATTAGGCAAAAAAATAGCCACTGGAACATTTGGTGCCGATATGCAAATTAGCTTAACCAATGATGGGCCTGTGACTGTAATGATTGATAGTAAATTAAAAGAATAACTTACCAAACATACTGAGCTTTGTTCATAAGCAAAGCCTCACCAACTAAAGTTTCTATTCCAGTTGACTTATCAATAATTTTAGTTTCGTACAACACTCTATTTTTTTCTGGAAAAATTTCTTTTACTGTAATCACTGCTTCATATTCCGTTTCTACAAACATGGGTTTTAAAAAGGTGTTATTTTGTTTCATGTAAATATGTCCTTCAGCATAATACAATGAGCCAAAAATTTTGGTAAATACGCTTGCACTAAAATGACCGTGAATAATGTTTCTTCCAAAAATACTTGCTTTTCCGGCTTCTTCGTTGGTGTGAAGGGGGTTTGTATCGCCACTAATTTGGGCGTATAGGTTTACTTGTTCTTGGGTGTATTTAATTAGGTGTGTAAATACATCGCCTATTTGTGGTGCTGCCATTTTTTTATTGATTAAATTTAATTTTAGCAAGAATATTTGTTTTTTTGGATTGTTTGCATAAAAAATATCTTTTATTTTTTTTATTATTATAACTATCTAATAGTTAATAGATAACAAATTTATAGCAACCAAATAAATAAGCGATTTTATAGGTTTAAAAAAACCAGAGTGACAAAAATCAAGTACCTTGAATTAAAGCCACTGTAAAGCGATTGCTTTGATTAATATTTTGATAATAAACATATTGGTTGACTTTTTTTAGAATAGAATTACTTTTGCGCCCGATTTAAAAAAGTAAATTTCAATAAATTAACCCAAAAAAGTATAAAAACTACAATTATGGAAAACACAACGAAAAACATGTTTGAAACTTTGGCCGATATGCAAAAGCAAGCTGTAGAAACTATGAACAATGCTGCTAAAACTATGCAAGAAAACATAAGTAACGGAAACAATATGAATATGGATTCGGAAGCTTTTAAAAAATGGTACGACAGCCAGATGGGTTGGTTTAACCAAGTAGCTAACGAAAAAAATAACATGAATAAAGGAATGGAGTTTTTCACAAACTACATGAACAAACAAAATGAAATGGCTAAACAATGGCAAGAAATGAGCCAGAACATGATGCCTAATATGAACAATAACATAGATATGAAAGCCAAAATGGATAACATGACGAATGTTTTTGAATCTTGGAAAAATACTATGACTGAAAGTTATAACGAAATGATGAAAAATTTTAACAATGGCGAAACTAAAAATAACTTTGCTGATATGTTTAATAATTCGGAAATGTACATGAAAACTTTTCAGTTTTTTATGCCAATGATGAAAAGTTTGAACGACAAAACTTTTACTCCAGAAACTTTCAAAAACATGTTTAATACTGAAGCTTACAAAGGAATGATGGATAAAATGTTTAACATGAATCCTGAATTAATGAAGAACTTCAACGATAATCAAATGATGGCAAGCATGAAAGAAAATATGTTTAAAATGATGGATGCTAGCAAATCTAACTTTGATAACATGAAAAACAACATGAATATGGGTAACATGAATAGCTCAAATCCTTTCATGGAAAACATGACAAATTCATACAATCAAATGTATTCTCAAATGCAAACTTCAATGGCTCCATTAACTAAATTATTTGGTAATAACTCAAATATGATGGCAATGGAAACAATGAAAGATTTAGCAGATATGATGACTGCTTATAACACAAAAAATAACCAAATGCAATACATGATGTATACTACAGGCATGAAAGCAATGGATGAGGTTTCTGAAAACATGTATGCTAAAGTTAAAAATGGCGAAGATGTAAAAGAATTTGCTGATGTATATAAAAACTGGTTAAATACCAACGATAAGCATTTTGTAGCATTATTTGAAACTCCAGAATATTCAAAATTAATGAGCGAAGTAAGTGCTTTACAATTAAACCTTAAAGGTAAAATGGAAAAGCAAGTTGAAAAATCGTTAGAAAAACTTCCTTTAGTAAACCGTACTGAAATGGATGAATTGTACAAAACAGTTCAAACTTTGAAAAAACGTATTGCTTCTTTAGAAAAAGAAATTGATACTATTACAACTTCTGAAACAGCTGATATTGCTCCAAAAGCAACTGCAAAGAAAACAGCTAAAAACGCTTAATTAAATTAAGTTGTTATATTTAAATCCCTAATCAATTTATTTTGGTTAGGGATTTTTTGCTTAATAAAAATTCCATAATAGTTATTGGAATTAACAAACAAGTTAAAGCATATATGGTGTCTTCTATTGGTATGGTTATTATTCTAAAACCTATAATATGATTGGCATTATAGCTTACTACTGGCTCAGGAGTTGCCATTCCTGTTAGTATTCCATTTATAATTACAAAAGGTATTAAATGTACAAAATAAGCAAACCAAAAATAACCCATGTATTGCTTTTTGAAATAAAACTGATGAAAAATTAATAAAATCAAAGCCAATGCACAATTAACTAAAGTATAAGTTTTTTGGTAAAAAAATAAACAAGCAAAAGCTAATAATAGTATAAAAAAATAGTTTAAGTAATGTACAAAAGGTTTAAAAATATTGGTTGGAAAATACGCTTTTAAGCAAGCATAAATAAATACACTAGCAAAAGGAACTACCATAAAAAAACTCCATTCTTCAATGGGTAAATCGTTTAATCGAAAACGCCAAACATAATCGTTATTAAAACTCCAAATACCTGCTCTTGTAAACCATCCATCCCATAAAATAAAAAGGATCATATTTACTAAAATACCTATAAATAAAGGCTTAAACCATTTGTAAAAAGCCACTTTTTTGTCAAAGCTTAAAGCAAAAGGTCCTATAAAAGAAACAAGCATTAACCAAGCATATAAACTCATAGCTTTATTTTGTTGAGTTTGGATTTTTCCAATATTTCAAATGTACTATTAACATTCCAAAGTTTTCCCCATGTTCTTTACCTAAATACTTATGGTGAATTTTATGTGCCCTTCGAATGGCTTTTATGTATCTATTATCCAAGCGCGACCAAAGTTTAAAACGTTGGTGAATAATAATTTCGTGTATAATAAAATAAGCAAAGCCATATAATGAAATACCAATTCCAATATATAACCTTAAATCATTATACATTAAACCTGTTACGTAGCAATAAGCACTTGGAATGGCAAAAATTAAAAAGAAACTATCATTTTTTTCAAAGAAACCTGGTTCTACTTGATGATGATCTTTGTGCAAAAACCATAGAAAGCCATGCATTACAAATTTATGAGTGAACCAAGCCATAAATTCCATGAACCAAAATGTAACAAATACTACTAAAAAATTAAACCACATATATTTAAAAAACTGCTTTACAATATAAACACTTTAAAAAGAAATTGTTTTTAGAAAAATCTAATACAACCAATTCATACCAGCAAAAAACATTACTTGAAAAACGTAAAGCCAAGGTGCTATTTTATTGGTTAATGGCAATTGCAATTGTTGGTATATATACATAAAAGCAAATGCAAAAATATACCATGCTGTATAATTTTGAATAGGAATAACATTGTTTTTCCAATTCCAAAAATCTAATTGAGGTGCAATATGTTCAATTAAAATATCTACACATAACATTAGCAATGCGCTAACAGATACTTTTACAATTAGGTGAGTTTCTTTACGTTTTATTATTTTATCAAAGAATAATTGTGCTACATGCATAGAAACATAACAAAGCATTACCCAGTTTAAACCTATAATTACAGGTACTTCAGCTACTTTTATACCAAGGTTATTGCCATACAAATATTGCCCAAAAATACGTCCGGTGGTTACGCCTAATAGTTCTAAAATATAACCCGCTTGAAAAACCCCAATTACCCAAATCCAAAATAAAGTATTTTTAGGTTGATGAAAATAAAATAATACTGCCGCACTAACTATTAAATTAATTGGCGATAGTTTTAGTAAATCGAGCTTAAATATGGTTGTTCCAAATAGTCCAACAGCATACAAAATAGCTAAAACAAGTATAGCAATAGTTTCTTTTTTCATTTTTTTCATTTTTAACTCGTAATTGCAAGTAAAATACTATGTTTTCTACGTGTCTATGTGGTTTTTTTATTGTTTTAAAACAGGTATGTTTTTACATCCCATAATCATCCTTAATTAATTCAACTGCAATTTTTGCCGAATTTAAACACAAAGGAATTCCACCACCGGGATGAACCGAACCGCCACAAAAATACAAACCTTTTATATTAGAACTAAAATTTTTATGTCTTAAAAAAGCAGCAAACATATTATTGCTTGCGTTACCATAAAGTGCACCTAAATGGCTGCTTGTTTTTGTTTCAATGCAACGAGGGTCTAAAACATTTTCGGTTATAATAAATTCTTCAATATTGGTTTTCAGCAAACGATTTATTTTAGTAATTATATTTTTTCGTCCTTCAGCAATTAATTCATCCCAATTTTGTCCTTGATTATTTGGTGTGTTTATCATTACAAACCAGTTTTCGCAGCCAGTTGGTGCATCGTCTGGTTTATATTTAGAGGTTATGTTAATGTAAATTGTTGGGTCCTTATAAATGGTTTTATCTTTAAAAATCTGCTTAAATTCTTCCTCGTAATTATTTGTAAATAAAATATTATGTAAATCTAATTCTGCAAATTGTTTATTAATCCCCCAATAAAAAATTAATGCAGACGATGATTTTTCTTGAGCTAATATTTTTTCAGGATGTTTTACTTTAGGAAGTAGTTTTTTGTAAGTGGGGAATATATCCATGTTCGATAAAACTATAGTTGCTTCATAAAAATCGCTATCGGTTTTTATTCCTTTAACTTGTTTATTTTTTTCATTTAAAATAATTTCAATTACCTTTTTATTAAACTCAAATTTTACACCTAAATCCTCAGCCAATTGGTAAATACTTTGGCTAATTTGGTGCATGCCATTTTTGGGAAAAAATGTTCCAATATTGCTTTCCAAATGAGGTATCATATTAAGCAAAGCAGGTGATTGATATGGATTACTGCCATTGTACGTAGCAAATCTATTAAAATATTGAACCAACCTTTTATCGGTAAAAATTTGTTCATTTTCATGGTTCATATTATTAAACAAATTTAGCATTGGAACACAAAAAAAACCTTTGAAAGAAGCCCAATTCATAAAGTTTTTTATTTTATGTAAACTGTTTTCAATAAAAATAGGAACTGTGGTTTTATACCTGAACGCTGCTTTTTGCAAATAGTTAAAAAAAGGTTTTGTATTAGTTAAACTAAGTTTTTGATGTAGTTCATTTGCCATATTTTCTTGATTATGATACGCTGTAAATCGAGTACCATCCTCATAAAAATAATTACATGCTTTTTCTAACTGAATGTATTCAAAGTGGTTTTCATTTTGCTTTGCAATTATGTAAAGATCTAATACCAATTGAGGCAAAGTAAAAAGCGATGGCCCAGCATCGAACCTAAAACCATCTTTTGAAAATTCGGTTAATTTTCCACCAAAATAGGCGTTTGCTTCTAAAACGGTAACATTAAATCCAGCAGCTTGTAATCGCACTGCACTAGCTAAACCAGCTATACCCGAACCAATTATAATTACTTTCATTGTTGTTTAAAACATCAAATTTAGGTTTGAGTTTTATTTATTAAAAAAAATTAATATTAGCTATTTCAGTTCTTTCACTTCATCAATTTTTTTGTAATTTGCAGCCATGTTTAATGAACCCGAAATTACAAAATTAGAAGACCTAGGAGAGTTTGGCCTAATTAAACAACTTACCCAACACTTTGAATTAAAAAACAATACAATAAAAGGCGTAGGCGATGATGCTGCGGTAATAAATCCAACAAATGGCAAAGTAACCTTGGTTTCTACCGATATGTTGTTGGAAGGTATTCATTTTGATTTAAGTTATTTTCCACTAAAACATTTGGGCTACAAAGCTGTAAGCGTTAATGCAAGCGACATATATGCAATGAACGGAACGCCCAAACAAATTACAGTTTCGTTAGGTATTAGCAGCAAATTTAGTGTAGAAGCAATACAAGAAATTTATGATGGAATCAGCTTAGCATGTGAAAAATTTAAAATAGATTTAGTTGGTGGCGATACAACATCGAGCAAACAAGGTTTGGTAATTAGTGTAACTGTAATTGGTGAAGCCAATGAAAAAGAAGTAGTTTATAGAAACGGTGCAACAGAGTTTGATTTAGTTTGTGTAACAGGCGATTTAGGTGGTGCTTATGCAGGCTTTCAATTGCTTGAACGTGAAAAAAGAGTTTTTATTGATAACCCACAATTGCAACCAGATTTAGCTGGACACGATTATATATTGGAACGCCAATTAAAACCTGAAGCAAGGAAAGACATTATTGAAATGTTTAAGGTTTTGGAAATTATTCCAACTGCCATGATAGACGTGAGCGATGGTTTGGCTTCTGAAATTTTTCATATAGCCGATCAATCAAAGGTTGGGATTACTATTTATGAAGAAAAAATTCCAATTGATGCCACAACTTACAACATGGCTAGAGAGTTAGATTTAGATCCGACTTTAACTGCTTTGAGTGGTGGTGAAGATTATGAATTATTATTTACCATTAAACAAAGCGATTATAATAAAATAGAAAACCATCCTGATTTTACTGTAATTGGTCACGTTACCAAAGCCAATGAAGGAGTTAATATGATAAGTAAAGGCGGACAAAAACACGAGTTAAAAGCGCAAGGTTGGAAAGCATTTTAAAAAACTAAGCATGAACGTCAATCTGTGGTAGAGCCTGTCCCGCCAAAGCGGAAAAGTATCTTTACAAGGTTTAATAAAGTTCCTTCGCTACACTCAGGATGACGATTCCGCACAAAAGAAAAAACAAACAAATGGCCAAAGGCTAGGAGCCAGCAGCCAGTAGCAAAAAATATGAAAATAGGTGTATTAATTTTTCCGGGAAGTAATTGCGATAAAGACGCAGTTTGGGCATTTCAAAATATGTTTGGCCAAGAAGTAGTAGAACTTTGGCATAAAGATACTGATTTACAAAATGTAGATTTGGTGTTTTTACCAGGTGGTTTTAGTTATGGCGATTATTTGCGAAGTGGAGCAATTGCTCGTTTTTCGCCTATTATGCATAGCGTAATTGAATTTGCTAATAATGGCGGATTGGTTTGGGGAGTTTGTAATGGTTTTCAAATATTATGCGAAAGTGGCTTATTACCGGGCGCATTATTGCATAACGATCATCAGAAGTTTAACTGCAAAAATGTATTTATAAAAACCGAAACCAATAACAGTAAAATTACCAGTTTAAATGAAGTAGGAAAAGCTTTAAAAATTCCTATTGCGCATGGCGAAGGTAGATTTTATTGTAATGAAGAATTACTAAAAGATTTGAAAGCAAACGACCAAATATTATTTAGATACTGCGATGAAAATGGAAACGTTTCAGCTGAAACCAATCCTAATGGTGCATTAGATAATATTGCAGGAATTTGTAACAAAAATCGAAATGTATTTGGCATGATGCCTCACCCTGAACGCACTGTAGATGCTGATATTTACAACAATGACGGAAGAATTATGTTCGAAAGTTTGTTGCGATTGGTTGATGCAAAGTAGTTAATAGTTGCAAATCTATTTTATAATTCTTTTTTAAAATGATACTGCTTTAATGCAGTGATTATTGCAAAACTTCCCCAAAGAATGATGGCAATTTTATCTGTTTCGCTATAGTTATTAAGTAAACCGTGTATTAAAAATGTGCTTAAGCCAACCAAAGTGGAAATGGCCAAAATTTTTACTTCAGTATTATTTGTTTTAAAAATAATTTTATAACCTACACTGTAAGCCAAGTATATTATTGCCAAAAAAGTGAGTAAGCCAGGCCAACCACTTTCGGCCAATGGTCCTAAATACTCGCTATGGCTTGTTCCGTTATCGCCAAAATAGGTGGTAATTGGTGTTTCATATTCAGGTTCTTGGTAAACGCCATAAGTAAACGAATAAGTGCCAGGACCAAATCCTAAAATAGGCTTTACTTTATTCATATTTATGGCAGCAACATACCTATTTACTCTTTCTAAATTCGACACATCGTTGTTAATGTTACTAACCGATTCTAAGTGCCTATCAAATCCCTCAGAACTATTTTGTTTATTTAACGAAAGCCTATAAATTATTTCATCGCTATTTAAAAATATTAAAAAAATAATTGATACCAAGGAAATAATTAAAACCCTAAATTTTATTTTAAGTAATATTAAAATTAATAAGCCAAATCCACCTGCTAAACTTATCCATGCAGCGCGGGTATAACTAAATATTACTCCTAACACAAAAAGGGCTAAAGTAGTAATGGTTACTGCCAATAGCCACGAAGGAATTTTTAACCTAAAAGCATAAATTACATTTAAGAACAAATAAGGAATAAAAAAAGCCAAAGCAGCAGCATATACTCCATGCCCTACATAAAAAGGTTGGTTTATGGTAAACGAAACTATTTGGGCAAAATCGTACTTGGCATGTTGAATTAATGAATAAATAATTACTATTACCAAACCCAACATATGCAGCCACAAAAAAGCATGAATGTTTTTAATGTTTTTGAATAAAACAACTGTTAAAAAGTAAAAAGTAGTAATGTACCAAATACGAGCAACAACAAACTTAATGGAAACTAAAATGTATTCGCTAAAAAAAATATCGAAAACTAGCCAAGCAATATTTATAAAAATAGCAATGGTTATGGGTTGTTTAAAAACTTTATAATCGTAATTGCCATCAATAATGAATTTAAAAATAACGGTGGCAGTTAGTAAAATTAACAAAGGTTCATCGGGCAGACTAATTCCTAAACCACCACCAATGCTATCAAACTCAATAGAAAGAGGAATTAAAAAAGAAAGTAAAAGAATTAAAATATCGGAACGAAAAACGGCTGTTACCAATACCAAAAATACCAAAGGAACTACACCAAGCCAATTAAAACCTAACCAAAAAGCTATTGCATTTGTTAAAATAAAACCAATGCCTATGCCATAAAACCAATATTGATTTTGTTTGATACTAAGCACAAGTTTAAAATTTTATGTGGCGAATTTTATCGGTAAATAATAAAACAATACAACCTAAAACAAATGAACCAAATATAGAAACTGCAACCAAAACCCAACGAACAGGATAGGCTTTTTTCTCAGCAACTGTTGCTTCTTGTAAAATAAATACATTGCTTAAATTTGCATTTACATCCACTTTGGCTTGCTCTAATTTTTTTCTAAGTTCACTTAGTTTATCTAATTCCAACACCAAGGTTTCTTGCGATGAAAGTGCTTCGCTACCATACTGCGCCAAACTAGCTTGTTGCTTTGCAATATAAGCTTGGTTGCCACCTTTACCTGCAAGTTCGGTTATGGCTTTCGATTGTTCTTCAAAACTGTAAACCCCTTTTGCACCTAGGTCGCGCATGGTTTGTTTAATGGTATTAACTTCGGCTTCTTTGTTTTTATATTGTTCCTCAATAATTGCTAAAGCTTGCAAAGCAACTCTTTTTTGAATATCAGTTTTTACACTATCAAGTATTTGAACTATTCCATTTGCAATTTCTGCAGCTTTTTCAGGCACTTCATCTCTAACATTTACTTCAATGGAAGCATAAGGAGTTTTGCGCACACTAATATGTTTTTTATATAAATTACCTAGTTTGTAATTTTTTTCACTGTCATCGGGCTTAATTTTATAATTGTCTCTTAAATTAAAGTTTTTAATTACTCTTGATTTTAAATTATCGCTTTCCAACATTTGAATAAATTGTTGAGCGGTTGCTTGTTCTCCAAAATCTAGCGGATCTTTTGCCCTAGTTCTAGAATCAGTAAGCAAGGCACTTGAAATAGAGTTATTGGTAGAGGGATAAAATATAGCGGTACTTTGAAACAAAGGCTTTATAAACCAAGGACTTGTAAATATGATAGCGGCTATTCCGGCACCAATAGAAATAATACTTAATGGTTTTTTGTTTTTAATTAAAAACTTAACAACATCAACTAATTCAAAATAGTACGTTTTTTTTTCTTTACTCATTTCTTAATTATATTAGTTCAAAAATATGAAAATATATTTAGGTGTAAAATTTAATTGAATTTGCTTTTAGTTAAAATACTTAGCTGCTTTATATCCAACAATTTAAAAACAAAAATTAAAAATACACCTACTAAACTCATAAGCCCTAACGAGGTAAATAGTGGAATAGTATTTTGTTTTAATAAAAAAGCCAATATTGTTAATAAAATAAATAACACCCCGAGTTTAACAAATATTGGTTTATTAAATTGGTTTTTTAAAGCAAAATACGAATAAATACAGTTTGAAACACCAATAAAACTTTGCGTAATTAAAGCAGCATAAGCCGCTCCAAGTGCATTGTATTTTGGTATTAACCATAGGTTTAAAACAAAATTAGTTACTAGCGCAATAAGTGCCAATATGTTTAATATTTTTAATGAGCCATTGGCAGTAAGTAATGTACCAAAAATATACATAAAACAAAGCGGAATAAAACACAATATTACCCAACCAAATACTTCAACAGCATAGCTATTTGCATTGGGCGATAGCATGGTTAATATTTCTGTTTGAAAAAAATAACAGCTTATGCCAAATATAAAACTGGGCGCAACCAATAAACCCAAAGCAGAATGAATAATGGGTTCTAGCTTTTGCTTTTCGGCAATCATTTTCGAAAAAATGGGTAATAAAAGCATGGCCACCAATGCTGCCATCATGTTTGCTGCTTCTAAAAGGCGGTAACCCAATGCATACACCCCATCGTGGTATTCGCCATTGGATATAAGTTTGCCTATTAATATATTATCTAATCGGGTATACAATGTCATGAGCAATGCCAGTAGGGCATAAGGGGCGGTTTTTTTATAAATATCCCAAAGTATGGCTTTATCAAAAACCAATTTAATGGTATTAATTTTTTTACTTATAAATAAAAATGAAGTGGCTGCGCAAATGGCGTACGACAATGTTTGCGCATAAATAAAATTAATAATATTGAGTTCGAAAATGGAGGTAAATAATAAAATGGAGCAAAAAATAATCATTAACAACCTATCTAAAACGGAAAAAATAGAGTCGACTTTAAAAAGCTGCAAACCACTTACATTGCTCCTAAAATATATATGAAAAAACGACAGCACTTGGTTAAACGACAGCATAAAAATTAAAAACCAAATGCTTTTATCGTAATTTAAAATAGATGCTAAAATTAATGTTACTACAATATATAATGCTGAAAATAATATTTTTATGGTAAGTAATGCCGAAAACTGTTTTTCTAATGCATCTGGGTTTTTGGCTAAATTAGAAGTGGTGTAACTGCCAATTCCAAAATCTAACAAAACCGAAAGCAGGAGTACAAAATTGAAAAGAATATAATATTGCCCATAAGCCTCAAAACCCAACCTGTTTTGCACCGCTCGGTCAATTCCTAAAATCCAAAAAGGTTTAATGAGCAGGTTTACACCCATCATTAATATTAGGTTCAGTACAAAGGTTTTTCTCATTGGCTGCGCAAATATATATTTATTTGTCAATGTCGGCCATTCCAAAGGAATCTTTCTTAACTAGGAAAATTATTTAGTTTTTGAAAGATATTTTGTTAAATCAATGGTATTTTTAAAACGAGGAAGATTCTTACAGAATGACTTTGTGTTAGTAAAAAAAAATCCGTTACAAACTGAAACGGATTTTATTAATATTCAATTCAAAAATTTTCTAATCTTTTAATCTTCTAATTTTTGTAATTTTTTAATACACATAAGTACTAAACACCATTCGGCCTCCGTTTGGCATAATACCTTCCATTACCACTTGGCCTTTTAGTTGCTCAAAATCGGTAATTAAATCTTCGGGTTTTTCGTATTGTTTTTTGTTTAATGCTATTAATATAAAACCTTCGCTTAAGCCAATATTGTTTATTTTTCCTCTTTTAATATTATAAATTTTTATTCCATTTTTAATACCTAATTTGTCTTTTTCTAGCTTTGGCAATGATTGGAAGTCGGCACCCAAACTTTCAGAAGTGATGGTTCCTTTGCGCAAAATGGCTGTGTTTCCTTCTTTGTTTATTAAACCAAATGATGCTTCGGTTTCTTTACCATTTCTTAAAAAAGTAAATTTTGCTTTATCACCTGGGCGCATATAAGCCATTAGCTCATCAAAAATGGCTTTGCTATCTATGTCTTTTCCATTAATTTTTACAATTACATCTCCAGTTCTTATCCCTGCTTTATCGGCAGGGCTTTCGGCCAATACTGAACTTACATACACCCCTAAATTATTGCTTATACTTAATTTTTGCGCCAAACGCGAGTCAATATCGGATATTTCCATTCCGGTATAACCGCGCTGCACTTCTTTAAAATCAATTAAATCTTTAATAATTTTTGAAACAATATTAGATGGAATTGCAAATCCGTAACCAATATAACTTCCTGTTTGGCTACTAATAGCAGTGTTAATTCCAACTAATCTACCTTCTAAATCAACCAACGCACCACCACTATTTCCTGGATTAATAGCTGCATCTGTTTGAATAAACGATTCAATTGGAAATTGATTATTTACAATATTAATGTTTCTGCCTTTGGCGCTAACAATGCCCGCAGTAACAGTAGAGGTAAGGTTAAAAGGATTGCCAACTGCTAAAACCCATTCGCCTATTTGCAAATCATCGCTATTGCCAAAAACAATATGTGGCAATTGTTTGGCTTCTATTTTTAAAACTGCAATATCGGTTGAAGGGTCGCTACCCACCAACTTAGCTTGATACGATTGTTTTTTATTATTTAAAATAACTTCAATGGTATTTGCATCTTTTATGACATGGTAATTAGTTACAATATATCCGTTTTCGGTAACTATAACTCCACTGCCCGAACTAGCTACGGGCCCGCGTTGTCCAAAAAAATCGAATTGACTAAAAAAGTCAAAATGTGGGTCTATATAATTATTTTGTTTGCTTAATGTTTTAATAAAAACAACACTAGGAGTAGAGGTAGAAGAAGCCTTAACAAAATCAGAATTGTTAATTACGCTTCCTTTGTAATTAATCGCTTCGAAATTGGATTCTGTTTTGGTTTTTTTAGTAAAATCTTGCACCAAAACCGCTGGAGAATGAAGGCTATAAAATACATAAGCGCCTAAAATTCCACTAACAAAACTTACTGCTACAAATGCTATTTTCTTTATCATATTTTATCTAACTATGTTTGCTCTTATGGTTAAATTTACTTCTGAATTTTGTGGGTCGTTTGTTATAATTGTAATGCCTCTAATGTCTAATCCTACTGTGTTAAACGAGGTATAATCTACTTTCATTTTCACTTTTTGTTTTGGCTTAATTACCATTGTTTCAATTTCAACATTTACACAATTGCATGAACGTTTAATTTTTCTAATCACCAAATCTTTTTTACCTTTATTGGTTAAGTTAAAATAGGTAATTGAACTGTCTCGGTAACCTATTTCACCAAAATCGTGCACAAGTTTATCAATAGTAAATTTTGGCGCTTTTTTAAGTTCTTTTGGCGTTAAATATGAAAAATCTTCCTTTACTTTAGAGTTTATGTAAAATAATTTAACCGGTAAAGAATCATCGTTGGTATAAATTTTTGCTTCTTGGCTAAAATCGCCTAATTCCGACATGTTTTTCGGTCTGTATTTTATTTTAAGTTCAATATCGGTATTGGGTCTCATTTCAAAATAAGGTCCTGAAATTTCAATATTAGTTGGAGTTTCAATTCTGGTTATTTTAATTACTTTATTACTTAAATTGTAAATTCTTAAATAAGTGCTATCTATTTTAGTATTTAATACTTCAAATGCAAACGTGTTATTATTTACTGCTAAATAGCCATATTGATAAGTGTAAGTATTTCCAAATTGATACTTGGAAGGAGCAACATTTCCTTTAACAAAAATTTGCGAGTTCTTATTTTGAGTATTAGTAATAACTGTAATTGCTTTTCTAAAACTACCTGGTCTGCCGGCAGGATTATAAATGGCTTTAATAAAGCCAACAGAACCAGGAGGAATTGGCTGGCTGGTAAATTCAGTTCTTGTACAGCCACATTCCGGTTGAATATCCTCTATAATTAATGGCACATTTCCGGTATTTTTTATTGAAAAATCGTGTATTAATAAACCACCATTTTCGCTTACTACTCCAAAATCGTATTCTTTCTCTTCGTATTTGTACTGTGGAAATTCTTTAATTGGTTCTACAGCTTTTTCTGGAGTATTATTTTTGGGTAATTTGCTTTTATTTTTTTGTGAAAAAACAGAAGAGTTTTTTATTAAAATTAAAAGACTTAGAATTATTATTTTTTTCATGAGTTGTTATTAGTAATTGAGTTGATTAAATTTTATTTAAAACGTTGCGTTTTTCTTTAAAGTTAAAAAAATAAAGAATAATTTAAGATATTTTATTTTTTTAAAGAAAAATTATCATCATCCATCCAAACAGGAAATGCTTTTCTGTAAGTTTTTAATTCAGGTAATTGAATAGTGAAAGTGCTTTCATATTCTTCATGAGTTAATTCGTTCAATAATTTACCTTGTGGATTATAAAGTACCGATTGTCCATTGTAAATATGCTGGTTTCCATCTTCACCAACTCTATTAACCGCTGCTACATAACATTGGTTTTCAATTGCCCTTGCTTGGTTTAAAACTTGCCAATGCAAAATGCGTTTTTCGGGCCAACTTGCTACATTTATTATTAAATCGTAATCAAAATTTGGTGTTCTTTTTAACCAAACAGGAAACCTTAAATCATAACATACGAATGGTGCAATTTTCCATCCTTTGTATTCTATTACAATTCTTTCATTTCCTGCAGTAAAGTTTTTATTTTCATCACCCATTCTAAACAAATGTGCTTTGTTGTAAAACTGAATTTTACCATTTGGTTCAATAAAAACAAAACGATTATAAAAATTATTGTTTTCGCTTATAATCGCAGTTCCACAAACTGCTGCATTGGTGTAAAAAGCAATTTCTTTCATCCATGTTACAGTAATTCCATCCATATTTTCAGCAAGTTTGCTACTGTTCATTGTAAATCCTGTCGCAAACATTTCGGGTAAAATTATTATATCTGTTTGGTGAGCCAAATCAGCAAGTCTATTGGTAAATTGAGTTAAATTGGTTCTTTTATCTTCCCAAAATAAGTTACTTTGAATCAACGAAATTTTTAAATTATCTTCTGCTTCCATTTTGTAATAAATTTAAATTTTCACAAGCTTTTCTGCAGCTTTTTCTAAAGTTTCATTTTGCTTTGCAAAGCAAAATCGCAATAACTGATTATCGGTTTGTTTATGGTAAAATACTGAAACAGGAATACTTGCTATTTTATTTTCTTTAGTTAATCTAATTGCAAAATCTGTATCTTTTTCTTGAGTAATTTTACTATAATTTAATAGCTGAAAATAACTTCCTTGGCAAGGCATTAATTTAAAGTTGGAGCCTTTTAGTAATTTTCTAAAATAGTCTCTTTTTTCTTGGTAAAATCCTGAAAGTTCGTTGTAAATGTCTTTATTATCAATAAACTCTACCATAGCATATTGTATTGGAGTATTGGTGCTAAAAGCTATAAATTGATGGATTTTTCTTAACTCCACAGTTAAGTTTGCAGGAGCTAAAATATATCCCATTTTCCATCCAGTTGTGCTATATGTTTTACCAAACGAAGAGATAATAAAGCTTCTTTCGGCCAAAGCAGGAAAACGAGCTACACTTTGGTGTTCCACTTTATCAAAAAGCATGTGTTCATATACTTCATCACTACAAATAATTACATCAGTACCACGCACAATTTTTTCTAATTTTTGCATGTCTTGTGCATTTAAAATACTGCCAGTTGGGTTGTGCGGAGTATTTATTAAAATCATTTTAGTTTTAAAATTAACTAGTTTTTTTACTTCATTCCAATCTATTTTAAACTCAGGTAATTTTAATTCTACAAATATTGCTCTGCCACCATTTAAAGCAATAGAAGGCACATAACTGTCATAGCAAGGCTCTATTACAATCACTTCATCACCTTCATTTATCATTGCACTCATAACAGCATATATTCCATGTGTTGCTCCAGGAACAATAGTTATTTCGGTATTGGGGTCGTATTGTGCAGAATATAAATCGAAAGTTTTTTGAGCAATTTTTTCGCGCAAGCTTAATAAACCTGGCATGGGCGCATATTGGTTCATGCCTTGTTTCATGTATTTGTTTACTAATTCTATTAAATTAGGCGACACTTCAAAATCAGGGAAACCTTGTGCTAAATTAATTGCATTGTGTTCGTTAGCCAACGCAGTCATTACAGCAAAAATGCTAGTATTAGCATTTGGTAGTTTAGATTTTATTGAACCTTTAAATTGCATTGTTGCAATATGCAATTAATGAAATGATTTGACAAAATATTTAACTCTAATGTGAATAAAATATTAAAAAATTAAAAGGTTTTACAATAAATCAATATTTGAAAAATTAAAGTTTTTGAGCAAAGCATTTTTTGTTTTATAATTATTGGTATAATTTTGGCAATACAAAAAAATATTTTAATAAATGAAAAATACAATAACATTAAAAATTTCTTTAATACTTTTAACTTCATTTTTTTATAAAAATATCAATGCTCAATTAATAAAAAAAGAAGAAACTAAAGGTTTTATGCCAGTAGTTCTAATTGAAAATTTTAGCTCGGAAGGATGTAGCAGTTGCCCCGAAGCTGATAAGTTTTTAGGCGAATTAATTCATGTTGTAGATAGTGCAACAAGGCCTGTTTATGTGTTAGATTTTCATGTAGATGTTTGGAATAAAAGTGGTTGGGTTGATAATTATAGCGATACATTAAATACCATTAGGCAACTAACATACATTAGTAAAATGAAAGATATACCTATGTATACACCACAAAGTTTTTTAAATGGAATACTTTCGGTGCCAGGTGCAGATAAAAAAAATATAACTAGTTTTATTAAGCAAACATTAGCAAGACCTAGTCCTAATTTTTTAAAAACAAATGCATACCAAACTCATGCTGATACTTTATTCATTGAATATGAAATATTAGGAAATACCGATAGTTTGCTCATAAATTTTGCAATTGCCGAAAGTAATATTTATACAAAAGTAACTGGTGGCGAAAACAAAGGGAAATTATTACATCACCACAATGTAGTTAGGCTTTTTAAAACAGAAAGCGTTAAAGGCAACAAAGGAAAATCATATTTACTAATTCCTAAAGGTTTTAATTTAAAACAAACCAGAGTTACTACATTTATTCAGCACGAGCGCACTTGGTATGTTTACGGAGCCGACCAATTAGTGAATTAAATAACTTTAAATTTAAATAATATAAATACATTTGCAGAAATTTTTAAGTATAAAAAAATTATAAAAAATGACTGAAAGTAAAAAAAATGTAATGCTTGTTCCTATCGATTTTAGCGAAATAAGTTTAAATGCATTGGATCATGCTGCTCAAACAGCTAAACATTTTGATAATGATTTAGTATTATTAAGTATTGTAGAAGAAAGTATATTATCTTCTATTTTTAGTAATAACGAAGAAAAAGAAGCACAAGCCCGTGAAAAAACCATTCCAGAATTAGAAAAATTAGCATTATCAATCCATGAAAAATATGGAGTAAAATGTACTTCGGAGGTAAGAGTAGGTAGAATTTATAAAACAGTAATTGAAACTGCCGAAGAGCATGGCTGCGATTGCATAATAATGGGAACCCATGGTGCAAGTGGATTTACAAGGATAGTAGGAAGTAATGCTGGAAAGGTGATTAATTACAGTACAGTTCCTGTTATTGTTGTTAAAAACAAAAAAATAAATAACGCGTATAAAAATATTGTTTTCCCTATTGATTTATCAGTTGAATCGAAGCAAAAAGTTAAAATGGCTATTCATTTAGGAAAATCATACAAGTCAACAATTCATATTTTGTACAATAAAGTAAGTGACGAGTTTTTGAACAACAAAATGGTCGCCAATTTACACCAAGTTGAAAATATTTTTAAAGAAAATTTTATAGAATATACAGTTAAAGAAGTTGACGAATCGAGCAGTGATTTTGCAGTTGAAACTTTAAAATATGCTGAATATAGCAAAGCTGATTTGATTATGATTATGACACAATCGGAAGATAAAGACATAACCGAATATTTAATTGACACCTACGCACAACGCATAGTAAATGCTGAAGGAACAGTTCCTGTTATGTGTGTAAATCCGAATAGAGATATATTTAAAGCGGAATTTGTTATTTAATAATAGAAAAATTACAAAATTGAAAGATTAGAAAGTTGGTATTAAATTTTACAACCTTAAAATCTTTCTAATAAAAAGTCAATCAACAGGGCTATTTACCCTGAAATGTTTTGAAAAAATGAGTAAAAAAGGAAAAATTCTGGTTGCCATGAGTGGCGGCTTAGACAGTACAGTTGCAGCAGTTATGTTGCGTGAAGAAGGTTACGAAGTAATTGGAGTAACCATGAAAACGTGGGACTATCAAAACAGTGGAGGATCTAAAAAAGAAACTGGATGCTGTAGCTTAGATAGTATTAACGATGCAAGAACCATTGCCGTTAAACACGATATTCATCACATGATATTAGATATTAGAGATGAATTTGGCGATTTTGTTATTGATAATTTTGTTGAAGAATATTTAGCTGGAAGAACTCCTAATCCTTGTGTTTTATGCAATACACATATTAAATGGGAAGCGCTATTAAAAAGAGCCAACATGCTTGATTGTGAGTTTATAGCAACAGGGCATTACGCCCAAGTAAGAAATGAAAATAACCGATTTGTGGTTAGCAAAGGTTTAGACGATAATAAAGACCAATCTTACGTTTTATGGGGATTAACCCAACAAAGTTTGGCTAAAACCCGCTTTCCTTTGGGTGGTTTTAGGAAAACCGATATTAGGCAAATGGCAATTGATATGGGTTATGAAGAGCTAGCCAATAAAAGCGAAAGCTATGAAATTTGTTTTGTTCCCGATAACGATTACCGTGGCTTTTTAAAACGCAAAGTGAATGGATTGGAGGAACGTGTGGAAGGTGGTAATTTTGTAAATGCAGCAGGAAAAATTTTAGGAAAACACAGAGGATATCCTTTTTATACTGTAGGCCAACGCAAAGGTTTAGAAATTGCTTTTGGCGAACCCATGTTTGTACTTAGTATTAATCCTGAAACCAATACTGTGGTTTTAGGTAAAGAAGAGGAACTAAACCAAAAAGGCATGAGGGTACGTAATGTAAACATGGGTAAATTTGAAACAATTTTTGAACCAATGGAAGCACTAACTAAAATTAGGTATAAAGATGCTGGAAGTATTGCAAACATTGAACAAGAAGGCGATAGAATGAAAGTAATATTTAATAACCATGTAAAAGCAATTGCTCCAGGCCAAAGTGCAGTTTTTTACGATGGAAACGATGTTATTGGTGGTGGTTGGATACAAAGTAGTTTTGATGTGTAGTAATAAGTAATTTTTTAAATTGTATTCTTTTACCAATTTTTTCGTTATTTGTATTCAATGAAATTTAGAAATAATATTTTTATTTTAGTTATTATTTTTTGTGTTTCCTCTTGCTCTAAACAGAAAGATGAAACGGCTATTGAATATGGCTTTAATTTTTTTCCAATTGATACTGTTAAAAATTATATTTATACAATCGATAGTATTTCATACAATAGCAATACAAAATCAATTGATACTTTTAAATTTACTTTAAAAACAAAATTTGAATTAAGTTTTGTTGATACTATTGGCAATAAAACATGGCGTTTAAAACGTTTTGCCTTGTACAAAAACACAACCGATTTTATAGAAACTCAAAATCATTTTGTACAGTTTAGCAATAATCAATACATTTATACTGAAAATAATGTAGCCTATTTAAAAGCTATTTTTCCATTAAAAAACAATTTGAATTGGAATGGAAATTTGTACAATTCGCTTATTAGAATAAAGTCAGAAATAATTTTTTATAACCAAGATTTTTCAATTAACGATACCACTTTTTTAATGTCAACAAAAATAAATGAAGAAATAAGTGAAGATTTTATTTTTGATATTGAACGATTTAGTGTGTATCAAAACAATATTGGCTTGGTATATTTTAAAAATAAAAATATTGAAACTCAAACTAATCAGCAAGGTCAACCAGTTAAATCGGGTTTTGATATGAGGATGCGTTTAATTGAAATTTTAGATTAAGTTTTCTTCATGTTTTTTAAAACACTATGGTTTTTTAAAAAAATAGTATAGTATTGTAATTAACATGGTAAACAGAAAATTAATTATTGATGTGGGGATGCATAATGGGGAAGATTCGAGTTATTATTTAAGCAAAGGATATAGTGTAGTTGCTATTGATGCTGATCATAAAACGGTTGTTAATGTTAAGAAAAAATTTCAAAATGAAATTAATTCTGAACAATTTACTGTTTTGAATAACGCAATAGCTGAACAAGATGGTTTAAAAATTGATTTTAACGTAAGTGAATTTTCTTCGTGGAGTTCTATAAAATCGGAAATTGCCAACAGAGAAAATTTAGGTATAAATACTGTTGAAGTTGAAACTATTACTTTAAATAGTATTTTCGATAAATATGGTGTTCCTCATTATTGTAAAATAGATATTGAAGGATGTGATGAAGTTTGTTTGGAAACATTAAAAACTTACCACGAATTTCCTACTTTTATTTCTGTAGAATCAGAGTGTGTAGGAGAGGGGCAAGTTTTAACTGAGGAAGAATCTCTTTCTACATTAACAAAGTTAAAAGCATTAGGATACACTAAATTTAAATTGGTTGATCAAACTTATTTGGAAGTTTTAAAACCAAACGAAGATTATTTTGACCATGCAAAAATTTTAACCTTCGAAAATCCAAGCATTGTTCATAGAATTGTTAAAAAAATTTATAGAACTTTAGGAATTGATAGTTACCATTTTTCATATAGAGAAAAGTTAAGTAAAAAACTAAATTTCGAGTTTTCAGTTGGTGCTTCTGGACCTTTTGGCGAAGATTTAGAAGGAGAATGGTTAAACTTTGAAGAAGCTAAAACGTGTTTATTAAAACATAGAAAAGACTATTTTAATTTAGAAGCAGCATCTGCTTACGGTTTTTGGTGCGATTGGCATGCTACTAATTAATCAATTTACAAAAAAGCCCAACTGAACAAACTCAGTTGGGCTTATATAATTTAATACTTTCTTTTTAGTTTTTTACAAATTTTCCTGAGCTTATTGATATTCCATCAATGTTTATTTTGTAAAAATAAATTCCTTTGGCTAATGCATTTACATCAAAACTATAAGTATAAATTCCTGCGTTTTGGCTGCCTATTTTATAACCATTTACTTTTGAACCTTTAATGTCGAATAACGAAATTTCAACCATTGCTTTATTGTTTAAAGCATAGTTAATATTTAATACATCGTTAGTTGGGTTAGGATAAGCGCTTATAACTATGGCATTATTATTTACATTTTTTACTGCAGTAATTTTATTTATTGGCTTAGTAGGTGCGGGTATTTCTTGTTTGCTTTTTCCTGTAGCCATTGTGTTTGATAGTCTTGTAATTCTGTTACTGTTATTAGCTGTAACTACTCCTTTTCCAAAGCTTTCATTATTGCTCGATATTCTTAAAGTGTCAACATAATAGTAATCTGCTTGTGCTGAATCGTCTTTTAAATCTAAAATAAAATAGCCATGTCTGTCTAAATCTACATATTTTAAATGTGGATTATATGAAACATTTCCTAATGGAGGGCCTATTGGAATAGGATTATTAATAGCTGTTTCAAAACCATTAGCAGTAGCTGATCCAACTGCTTCATCAAAATTAGCCGATGAAATACTTGGAGTAGCAAACTCAACACCAACCGAACCAACACCAGAAGCTGGAGTGTAAGTTGAAGATGGAGTAGGTAAGTTAAATGCAACAGGATTAGGATATACAACTGGTTTTTTATTTAAATCAAAACACCAGCTAGCATGCGAATCGCCAGTTATAAAAATGGTATTACTAATTGATTTATTTTTCAATGTATCCATAATGGCATTGCGTTCGGTAGGATAACTTTCCCAGTTGTCAATAAATAAATTTTCTACATTTCTAATGGCTTTAATGTCGGTAATGGCTGGTTTTCCCAACGAATCAACTGCTGCAAATCCAACATTTAAATCGCTAAAAATAATTTGGTTACCTATTACTTTCCATTTAGCAGTGCTAGTAGCCATGTTGTTTATAAACCAATTGTATTGGGTAGTACCTAAAATGGTTCTAATAGGCATATCCATATCATCAAAATTTACAGGTGGTTTTGCTCTGCCTTCTAAACGAGTATCTAACATAATTAAATCTAACATGCTGCCATACGATATTTTACGATAAATAGTATTAGCAGCTGCATCTCTAATTGGCATCCACTCAAAATATACTTTTTTAGCTATATTTTTTCTGGTTTCCCAATCGCCTTCGTTAGTTTGATGGTTTTCTGCACCATCTTTATAAGAATCATTTGTCGATTCATGGTCATCCCAAATAGAAATAAAAGTTTGTTGTTGGTGAGCAAAACGCAAGTCAGCATCTAATCTATAAACTGAGTATCTAGTTCTGTAATCGCCTTCTGATAAAATTTCGTTTTTAGGTTCTACAAATCTACCATTAAGCGAATCACCATAACCTTTTGGGGCATATTCGTAAATATAATCGCCTAAATGTATAATTGCATCAATATCGTTGCGTTGCGCAATTTTTTTAAATCCATTAAAAAAACCGGCTTCATAATTGTTGCAAGAAACCACTGCAAAACGCAAATGATTGACATTGTTAGTAGTTGTTTTCATTCTACCAGTTAATGAGTAAATACCATTGTATTTAAACACATAATAATAAGTAGTACCTGAAGTTAAACCAGTTACATCTACTTTTATGGTATAATCTTTACTAATATCAGTAGTAATTGATCCTGTTTTAACAATACTTTGAAATGCTGTATCGGTAGCTACTATCCAATTAACAGTTTTAGCAGATAAATCACCTGAATCAGGAGTAATGCGTGTCCAAATAATTACCTTATCAGCAAGTGGATCGCCAGAGGCTACACCATGGTAAAAAGGTTTTAAAGTAGGGTCAAAAGTAAGTGCGCCAGTTTTACCCAACGAGCGGTTATAATCAGTTAATCTAGTTTGTGCACTTGTAGTTAAAGCTGCAAAAGATGCTATTATTAAAATAGCGTAAAATAATTGTTTTTTCATCTTGCAAATAATGAACAATCATGTTAACGTTTTGTAAATTTAACAATATCTAAACTTTATAATTATTGAATGCTAACCCCAATGATTAATATTCGATTTTAATTAATAAACTGTAAAAAAAAATGGTATTTAGTATTGTTTAAATTCTTTCCAAAGCCATATTGGCAATGGTTTCACCAATGCTTAAACTACTAGTTGCGGCAGGGCTTGGTGCATTTAAAATGTGAATGGCATTGGGTTCTTCTATTATTTTAAAATCGTCTAATAATCCACCAAATCTATCGCAAGCTTGTGCCCTAACTCCTGCTTCGGCAGGTATTAAATCATCTTCTTGTATGGCTGGTACTAGTTTTTGTAAATCTTTTGTAAATGCCGCTTTACTAAATGAACGATAAAATTCACCTATTCCCGTTTTCCAGTATTTAATAGCTACTTTTCTAAAACCCGGCCATGCAAGGCTTTCAAAGGTTTCTGTAAAATCAAAATCACTTTTAATGTATCCTTCACGCTTAAAAGCAAATACTGCATTAGGTCCTGCTTCCACACCGCCATCTATCATGCGAGTAAAATGTACTCCTAAAAATGGAAAATTAGGATCAGGAACAGGATAAATTAAATTTTTAATTAAATTCCTTTTTTCGGGTTTTAACATAAAATATTCACCTCTAAATGGTATAATTCTAGTATCAATTTTTTCCTTACTCAATAAAGCTATTTTATCGCTATATAAACCAGCGCAGTTAATGTATTGCTTTGTTTCAAACTCTTTTTGGCTTGTGCTAATGGTAGCAAAGCCGGAATGGTTATCTATCTTTTCAACTAAATGGTTTAAAAATATTTTAACACCATTTAAAGAAATTAAATCAGCTAGTTTTTGGCAAACCAAAGCATAATTGATAATGCCAGTATAAGGAACATGAATTGCTTTTACACCTCTTAAATTTGGTTCAAACTCTTTAATTCTGCCTTCCTCAATAATGGTATTATTAACCAATCCATTTTCAATTCCTCGTTCAAAAAGTTTATCTAATTCGTATATTTCTCTTTCATTACTTGCAACTACTAGTTTGCCACACAAATCGTAAGGTATGTTATTTTCATCACAAAAATCAATTAACATTCGGTAACCAGCTATACAATTTTGAGCTTTTAAACTTCCAGGTTTGTAATATAAACCTGAATGAATAACACCACTGTTATGCCCTGTTTGGTGGGCAGCAACTTCACTTTCTTTTTCTATTACTGCTATTTTTAAGTATTTATTTTTTAACAATAATTGGTAGGCGGTGGCTAATCCTACTATTCCTCCACCAATAATTATAAAGTCATATTTAAAACTTTTTTCCATCTGCTGATTTTAATTTTAATGCAACAAAAATACTTAAAAATGCCATTGCAATGCTAAAATATCCAAGTAAATTGTAATGTATTAATTTACCATTTACATTTAATACCACCATTCCAGATAAAAAAGCTGCAATTCCATTTGCCAATTGTTGAATTGAACTATTGAAACTCATAAAACTAGCTCTTATTTTAGGTTCAACTGCTCCAGTTACCATTGCTTGCATAGGAATAAATCGTCCAGAAAAAACAAAAAATATAGCCGAAATTGTTAAAACTAAGTAAAGTGGATTTGGTGCTAAGTTTGTAATTAAAAATACTGGAATAGTATACAAAGTAGCTAAAAAAACAAATACTTTTAGTTTACCAAATTTGTCTGCTAATTTTCCAATTAATGGCGAAGTTATTAATGATAAAGCACCTCCTACTAAATAAATTAGGGGTAAATCTGCTTCTAACATTCCTACATTGCTAACCATATAAGTACTTAATAAAGGAATAATAGAAAAGTGGCCCATCATCATTATTACTCCTAAAAGCATGGCCATTAAATTATTTTTATTATTAAAAATAGCTTTAATATTAAGCATTACATTCATTTGGGCAGCGGCCATTTGAGTAGCCTTTGATTGGCGAGGAACAAATTTTCTAACAAAAAAGTATACTGGTATTCCTAAAAAAGCTAAAAACAAGAATGGGGCATGCCAACCTAAAAAAGTATAACCTTTGGTATAAGTTGCAATAAAAATACCAAATGGAACTCCAGCAACCGAAGCTAAACTGAATGCCGCCATAATTATTCCCATAGCAGTCCCTCTTCTTTCAAATGGAATTGCATCGCTTACAATAGCAAGTACTATAGCCCCCAAAACGCCACCAAATAAACCTGTTATAAATCTTGCTATTAATAAAGTTATATAAGTAGGAGCTAATCCGCAAGCAAATGTTCCTATTAAAAATCCTATAAATATTTTTAGCAAATAATCTTTTCTTTCAAATTTGTTTATAATAAATGTAGTTATAATACCCGAAATAAAAGCACTTATTGAATAGGAGGAAACTAAAATACTAAAATCGGAAGGTTCAATTTTAAAAGTATTAATTAAATTTGGACCTAATGGCATCATTATCATAAAGTCCATTATATTAACAAAATTTATAGCTGCCAAAGTAAATAGCATTATTCGTTCTTTACTAGTCATTTTATGTTGTGTTTTAGTATAATAAAATTATTTTTTACCAAAACCTGCTAATTTTATTTTGGTTAGCTTTCTTTTTGTGTCTAACGAAAAATCATTGTCCATCATCCATTGGTAGTAACCTGGTTCATTTTTAAAAACATAACTAACCATTTTACCTTTGTGTTTACCAAAATTAAAAACTTCTTCGCCTTTATCGTTCATTACTATTCTTCCTGCTAAATCAACCAAGTTAGCCTGGCCACTAATTTTATGAAGCGATTCCATGTCGTTTCCAATATCTTGATATTTTTCAATTTGTGCCTTTAAAACCTCGTAAGTTGCAATTGTATCTGCTTCGGCACTATGTGCATTTTCAAGATTTTTATTGCAATAAAACTTATATGCTGCACTCAATGTTCGTTGCTCCATTTGATGAAAAATACGTTGTACATCAACAAATTTTCTGCCTTCAATATCAAAATCAACATTGGCTCTTAGCATTTCTTCAACTAACATTGGAAAATCAAATTTGTTTGAATTAAAACCACCAAAATCACATCCTTTAAAATAATCGGCATATTCTTTGGCTTTTTCGGCAAATGTTGGTTTGTCAGTAACATCTTCATCAAAAATACCATGTATTGCCGAAACTTCTGCAGGAATTGGAATTGTTGGGTTAAATCTCTCTGATTTAACTTCCTCACTTCCATCTATACCTATTTTTATAGAAGCCATTTCTACAATTCTATCTTTAGAAATACTTATACCAGTAGTTTCTAAATCAAAAATAATTAGTGGTCTTTTTAAATTTAAATTCATTATTTTTATTATTTGCGTTGCAATAATGCACTTTGTTTGTTTATGTTTATTATTCTTTTTTAAACAAAAAATGCAAGCTTTTTGAGCTTGCATTTTTTTAATAATAATTTATTATCAAAAATCGTCTAATCCAATAGAAGGACTATTTAAATTTTCATCTTCTGAGGCATCAGCATCTTTTGAAAATAATCCAAATTCATCAGCTTCATCATCACTTATTTCGCCACCAATTTCTTCTGTTTTATCTAAATAATTTTTAGTTATTTCATCAAATTCATTGTCGTCAACCAATCCAAATCTTTGAACTTTATCGTATTGCTTGGGAGCCAAACCAACTGTTTTTCCTATTCTTGGATAGGTAAACTTAGGATTTTCTTTTATTTCAATTCCAAATAATTCCAAACGCATAGTCCACATAGCCATAAAATCATACACATATATTATTTTTTGATGTGGATCGTTTACAAACTGACTAAGTTTTGCAGTTTTCATTTCAGGAATAGGATTTTCAGGATCATCCGTCATGTCCTCTAAAGTAATTTCTTGTTCTTTTCTCCAAGTATCGTTACTCATAAAAAAAGAAGCAAGTTGCTTTTCATCAAAAGAAATTGATTCAAGTATTACTTTATGAAAATCAAGAAATGTTTGATTCGATTTTATTTCGATTACTCTATAAGTATCTTCGTAATCTTCAAAAGTTAATTTAAATTTATATACTGCCATTTTATTTATTGCGGAGCAAATTTCAACTATTTTTAACTTAAATACAATATTGAAAGTTTATAACATAAAAAAAAGCCATCTTTTTGAGATGGCTTTTAAAGTAAAAATAAATTTTATGGCTGTTTTCTAATTAATCTAAATTCTGCTTTTCTATTTAGTCCTTCAGTCTGCATTTTATATTTTTTCACAAATGCATCTTGTTCACTAAAAACTATAATTCTCTCAGGGTTAATTTCAAATATTTTTGATAATTGTCTTTTTACAGCCAATGCTCTTTTTTGAGCAATTGTTAATTGAGTCATATCAGGTCTGTTGTTATCTGCATGGCCAATAATAGCTACAAAAACACTAGTATCAACAGTCATTATTCTCGCAATTTGTTGTAATAATGGATATTGCTCTACGTGAATATCGTATTTTGTAGGTTCAAAAGTAATAATAGGTAAACCATAACCTTCAGAACTCATTGTAACAAAATCTGCTTCTGGAACGGAATCGGAAAATTGCAATACGTTCTGTGACGATTTAATTTTAAATGTTTCAGCTGGATAATAAATACTTAACATTTGGTTAAAACCATAAGGGTCTGTATCTTCAGTATCTGGAATACCATCAGCATCACTATCTAAAGTTACTCCTTTTACATCAACTTTATAACCTGGTTTAGTTGCAGCTTCTAAATCTAAATAATCAGGAATTCCATCTTTATCACTGTCTCTTTTCAATTCTTCACTATCTTTTTTTGCTTTATTAACAATATCATCATAAATAGTTGATACTGGATTTGACCAATCAATATGCTGAATTCTTTTTTGACCGGTAAAATTATAACCTAAATTAAAAGTAACTGATCCAAAATAATCAGAAAAACCCAAGTTTGGATTTGTATCATATAAATCAAAATTATCTGAACGAGCCATGTTTAAAACAGCTTCCATTCCAAAATCAAATTGATTTGTTAGCTTATATTTGACACCAATTCCTAAAGGTATTGTAAAATCTGTTCCTAAATATGTAATCCTTGTTGAATCTGGCCCAATACTTTTATCGGTAATTCCATTACTAAAAGCTAAAGTAAAACCAGTAAAACCATAAAATAAAAGATTTGGATTTCTTTTTCTGAAATTTATACTACTTAAATTTGAAACTAAATGAATACCAACTTGAGAAATATCGTTTGCAAAACCATAAATTTTTTTCACACCGCTTTCATTTTTACCAGAATATATTCCATACATTCCAATTACTCTAGCTGAGAAAACATGTCCAAAAGAGTATCTTAAATTTAAACTATAAACAGGATTAATTAAATCTTGATAGATATCAAACAATGTGTAAGAACCACCAACTCCAACGCCTAACGCCCATTTACTTAGCACTGGCTTATTAAAATCGTTTCTATCTGTTTTAGTAGCGTTTGGATTATCACTTTCATTTATATTTGGCGAAACATTTTCTTGGGCAAATATCAAATTAATTGTAAAACAGAATAAAATTAAAAGTACCTTTTTCATAGTATAATTTATTATTTTTTGAATATGCTAAATTAAAACTTGTTAGGCATAAAAAAAGCCCCTTTCGGGGCTTTTATCTACATGTTATTGTTTATTGTACAAATAAAACCAAGATTGTGAGTCAATTTCTACTTTCGATTGTTTTAGTACTTTTAATGCAGACCCCTTTTCATCTGAGCTTGTTGTCATTACTCTATATAGCTTTGATCCTAATGATCTATACACATTTGCTTTAAAACCTTTTTTGCGAATAGAATCTCTATATTTAATTGCTAAGTCTAAATGATTTAATCCATAACAAGCAACAACTACATTGTACATATTGTCTGGCTCTGTTACTTCATCTTTATTTTCAGCTACCACTGGAACCGTAACAACTGCAGGTTCAACTTTAGGTTTAACAGGTTCAGGAACCGGAACTACAATTGGTTCTACCTTAGGTTTAACAGGTTCAGGTACAGGAACTACAATTGGTTCTACCTTAGGAACAACAGGCTCTATAATTGGTTTTACAGGTTCTGGAGTAGGTATTACTTCAATAGGTTTTACTGGCTCAGGAACAACAACTGGTTCAATAACTGGAACAACAGTAGGTTCAACTTTTGGTTCAACTTTTGGAACGTCAACCACTTTTGGTTTATCAATTACAGGAATATTTTCTATTGCTACTTCTTTTGCTTGCTTAGAATAACTGTAATTTGAATAAGCCCAATCAATTAGCTCTTTGTTTCCTTTAATTCCAAATTTATATGAAACACCAATTTTTGCCATTAGCTGATTTCTATAACTTTTTTCTTCACCTGCACCATCTATCCAATACGATTCAACAATGTTAAAATTAACACTTCCTAATAAATCAATTTTATTATTTAAATGATTACGAACTTCGTAACCCCCTCTGTAATATCTTGTACCAATTGTAGCAGCGCCTTTTCCTTCAAATAAAGGATAGTCTAGTTTTGATGTACCTCCGCCAACAATATTATTTTCATTTCTGTAACTCATATATCCAAAACCAAATACATAATAATGATTCCATTTTTTTAAATTCTCTGGCTCACCAAAAATTATGTTTCTTAAATTTAATCTGCCATCGAATCCAATTGTGGTTGCAAAAGTTGAATAATCTTTAATATTTTTTGGATTCGCATTACTACCGTTCAACATTGAATTAGCAGTAGAATTTTCTCCAGAAAAGAATGCTAAATCATACTGTAATCCCAATGATAATTTTTGTGAAAAAGAATATCTAACTCCAATTCCACCCATTCCAGTTAACTTATATCCAATTGGAGAAAACATGTAAGGAAGACCTAAGTTTAAATCTGCACTCCATTTAGAATATTCTTTTTTGGGTGCACCATCGTCATCACTTTTAAATTTTAACTCACCATTATTTGTTGTAATTATTGCTTCGCTTAAATTAACCTGTGAGAATAATAATTGTGTCAGTGAGATACACAATAAAGTTAAAAATAATTTGTTTGTCTTATTTGTCATATAATTGAAATTGATTTGTTTACCTTAAAAATTTTTACAAATATAAAATTTAATATTGAATAATTAAGTTAAATGATAAATTAACAATTTATTATTGTAGATTAAAACATCACTTTTGTGGAATGAAAAATGAAAAACGTAATTCTTTTGAACTTTTAAGGAAAAGTGTGAATGAGATTAAAATTGAACCCAAAAATAATATTTCGATTGTTTTAGACAATGTAAGAAGTGCTCAAAATGTAGGTTCTTTTTTTAGAACATGTGATGCTTTTAATGTTGATAAAATTTATTTATGTGGTATTACAGCTACTCCACCCAATAAAGAAATTTTTAAAACAGCTTTAGGTTCAACAGAATCAGTTGATTGGCAATATTTTGAAACTACAATAGAGTGTATTGAATTTTTAAAATTAAATAAATTTAGAGTGTATGGTGTAGAACAAACAATTAAAAGTATAATGTTAAATAATGTTGAATTCGATTTTGATAAAATTAATTGTTTTGTTTTTGGTAATGAAGTAGAAGGTATTTCAGCCGAAGTAATTAATTTAGTTGATAGTTGTATTGAAATTCCTCAATTTGGAACAAAACACTCATTAAATGTATCAGTTTCTGGAGGAATTGTTTTGTGGGATTTTATTAGTAAAATGATTACACAAAAAATTTAAATTAAACTACTTTTGCATAAAATTTCATTTATGAAAATAGATACAAGGAATATAAAATTAGTCTTAAAAAAGTTATTGAATTATTTTTTTAAAGGATTGCTAGTTTGTTTACCAATACTTTTAACTTTTTATGTTGTTTCAAGCGTTGTAATTTCGGTTGATAAAATAATTCCAATTGACATACCAGGAATAGGTTTTTTGGTTGTAATTGTTTCTGTTATACTAATCGGTTGGGTTGGCTCAAGCATTATTTCAAAACCATTATTTAATATAGTTGATGAATTTTTATCGAGTTTACCTTTTATTAAAATTATCTATACTTCTGTTAAAGACTTAATGGAGGCATTTGTAGGGGAAAAGAAAAAATTTTCAAAACCTGTTTTAGTTGAATTAACCCAAGGGGTTTTTAAACCTGGCTTTATTACTCAAGATGATTTAAATGACATAAGCTTACCAGGGCTAGTTGGTGTTTATTTTCCACATTCATATGCATTTAGTGGTAACTTATTTTTTATAGAAAAAAGTAAAATTAAAAATTATGATGGCAATCCAACTAATTTTATGAAATTTATTGTAAGTGGTGGAGTTACAGAAATTGGATTCTAAAAGTTTGAATAATATAATTAGTAGTTTTTTTAAATTAATACGTTACAAAAACATATTAATTATTACTATCACACAAATATTTAGTTATTTTTTTCTAAATGATTTAATAAAATTTAACGAAATTTTTTCTAGTAGATTTCTTTATTTAATTGGAGCCACTTTTCTTTCTGCTGCAGCTGGTTATATAATAAATGACTACATGGATATTAAACTAGATATGGTTAATAAACCAAAATCGGTAATAATTGGTAAATATATAAGTAGACGATGGGCTATTTTTTCACATTCAGCTTTCAATATTTTAGCAATAACTTTAGCCTGGTTTATATCTTATAGAGTGGCGGTATTGGTTTTTATTTGCTCTTTATTGCTGTGGTTATATTCTCAATTTTTTAAAAAAAGTTTTTTATTAGGCAATATTTTAGTTGCTTTAATGACAGCCTCAACCATTTTTATATTAATACCTTTCGATAATAGAATTAATTTAATTGCATGTTTAGCTTATTCTATTTTTGCTTTTTTTAGTAATTTAATAAGAGAAATAATTAAAGATACTGAAGATATAAAAGGTGATTTTAAATTTAAAGCCAATACAATTCCAATTAAACTTGGAGTAAAAAAAACCAAAAATATTTTAGTTTACTTACAAATTGTATTTATAGTTGGCTGTTTTATTTTAATTTTTATTTATAATAAAATTAATTTTTTAAATTTCATTAATTTATTTTCTATATATATACTAATAACAGTTTTATTACCATCTATTTATATTTTGTTTTTAATAAAAAAAGCTGATATAAAAAAAGATTTTACTTTAATAAGTTTTTTACTAAAACTTATAATGATTTTAGGAATTTTAAGTATGGTATTTTGGAAATTAAACATATTTTAATTAACTATTTATTTGACTCATATCAATGAATTTATATAATTATTCATTGTTTTGTATAAATCCCTTTTTATTTTTGTACTTCAATTTAATCAAATGGCAATTTTAACTTTCTTTATACTTCATTGGTACTTATCACTTTTTTGTCAAACATTTTATTTGCACAGGTATGCAGCCCACAAAATGTTTACAATGAATAAATTTTGGGATAAATTCTTTTATTTATTTACTTATTTAACCCAAGGTGCTTCCTATTTAACTCCTCGTCCTTATGCCATTATGCATAGAATGCACCATGCCTTCAGCGATACAGAGAAAGATCCACACTCACCACTTTTTTTTAAAGAAGTAATTACTATGATGAAGTACACGTATAAAATTTTTAGTGGTATACACACAAATAAACTAAATTATGATGAAAAATTTGATAGAAATTTTCCTGAATGGAAAGTCATAGATTGGATTGCAAATACTTGGACGAGTAGGTTGTTGTTTGGAATAGGATATGTTCTTTTTTATTACCACTTTGCCACAAGTTGGTGGATGTATTTACTATTACCAATTCATTTTTTAATGGGGCCAGTTCATGGTGCAATTGTAAATTGGGCAGGACATAAATATGGATATAGAAATTTTAATGAAAAAGACCATTCAAAAAATACATTGTTTATTGATTTTTTAATGTTGGGTGAATTATTTCAAAATAACCACCATCATGCTGGTTCTAGAGCAAATTTTGCTGCAAAGTGGTGGGAAATTGATCCTGTTTATCCAATTATTTTATTTTT